>Ga0214544_1000495_pt1 | contig 72201 bp, 33 predicted proteins | sample CNSS3metaG_FD_160074 | JGI IMG/M metagenome (GOLD analysis project Ga0214544, IMG submission 160074) | Root nodule microbial communities from cowpea collected in UCLA plant growth center, Los Angeles, California, USA - CNSS3 | ecosystem: Host-associated > Plants > Roots > Nodule | place: USA... | reverse complement strand
ATTAGTTAATGGTCAAGCATTGATTCTGTAAGTAATCAATTTATTAAATTTTATAATAATTTTAAAAATTGTATCAACAATTATTTTAAACTATATGTGGTGATATGTAGAAATTAACTCTTCTTCAACTTAATGAAAATAATGTGTTTAAAATCAGGGGAAAAAACAATTATATTTCTATAGACTTAAAAATGTTAATTCCAAAATCTTGTGATTATATAATGTAGAAACCAAGATAGATGAAAGTTTTAAACAGTAAAGTTAAAAAGTTAATATATATATATATATATATATATATATATATATATATATATATATATATATATATATATTAAGTGATGGAGATGATTCTGAATTCAAGTAGAAAATATTTAAATTAAATTAAATTAACTGAATTGCTTAATTATGGTTTAGAGAAAAAATGCTTTTAATTAAATTAGTCCAAGCCGTTTGATTTGGGTTATAATCCAATAAAACCATAGATAGCACTATTTCAAATTCAATTTAATATTGAAATTTAGTTAAATAACACTCATATTCTATATAATTCAGTTTCATTATATTTTATTTTTAGAATAACAACAAATGTTTAAGTATAAAATTGTAATGTTAGTGTTTTTTTTTTTTTTACTTTTGAGGTAATTGTGTAAGAATTTGGATTTGGTATGCAAGTTATGCTAATGTTAATATGTATTTATTCTTAAAAAAAGTTATATCATTTATTTTTTATTTGAAAATTTAAACTTTTTCTTAAATATAAATGCTGCTTTTATTTTAATTTTGAAAATTCAGCTTTAATTTTTGTATGGTTTATTATTAAATATTAATTACAGGTTTAATTATTCCAATTATTAATTAAATTTAAATAAAATTAAAATTTATAATATTTTTTTTAGTGTACTAAAAACAAAATAGACTAATCCTGTTATAGTAAATCCACTATGTACTTTCTAAATTTCAACGCAACTGCAATTTTATTTTATTTTTACTTTGGTTTGCATAAACAAGTTATATATGGGTGAATTGTGTCAAATGACAATCGATAATTTTTTATTGACTTAGTGGGTTCGATGGATTATTTTATCTTTGATTTTAGAAAAAGTATGAGATTTTAAAAATTAAAAATATGTTAATTAATTTAATTTTAATTTTAAATTATATATATACTCTTAAGTTTACATACTAATTTAGTATTTAGTATTTTATAAAAAGAATTTATCATCACTTAAGTTTACATACTAATTTATTCTAAATCTGTGTAGATTATAATTAAGTAGGCCGAATAAAAAATAATCATTTTCAATTTAAGAAAGATTTCGTTAATTTATTTTATTTTATAAATCTTTAATATTGACCATCAGATCAAGCAGGTGCAGCTCATTGTACATGGTTATACATTGCTATTTTGTTCATTTAATTATTTAATTCGAAATAATTAATTTTAAAAAGTATATATTTAAAAATGGATAGAATATGTATCTTAAGATAAATAGAAAATTGTTTATTATAAAATAACTAAAAAAACAGATGAGCTATTTCCTTATCTCAAATTTCTTTGATAACAAAATACGAATATCTTTCTCTTTTTAATTTTTTGTCAGAAAAAAAAAAATCTCTTTTTATTACTATTTGCAAATCATTTGAATTAGAAGTTGATAAATTATTACCCAACATAATTTCCTGAAGAGTAGTAATTCATACTTCAATGATAATGTTTAGATTATTTTTAATCATGCTCCATGGATAAAACAGTGAGAACAAAATATTTATCCTTTTAGATGCTTTTTTTAAGTTAAATTGGAGTAATATTTTTTTTACCCTTTTCTACTTTTGTCATCTTTATTTTACAATTAGTGACAATGTGGTAGTGCTTACAAATATTATTAGTCTTCATCTCAACAGGTGTAGAGGGAAAGGAGTAATGTGAGGTCCATAAAAAAGTACAAAAATGATTTTTTGATAAATAAATTTTTGACAAAATTATTAGATAAAGTATTTTTTTACATTTTTATGAAATTTTAAAAAATAAAATAATAAAGTTTTAGGATTTTATTTTATCATTATTTATCAAAGTTTGTCAAAATATCATTTTTCTTAAAAAAAAAGTAATTGACATATTTAGATCATCTATACATAGGAATTCAAGATGTATAATGAAATGTGTCATTCAAATACGTGTTTTGCTTGCCATTTGTATTTGGATAGTTTATTTAACTCAACATTCTTATAAGAAAACAATATATTGCGAAGGAGAAGCTGCAAAGACAACAATGAGAATTTTAAGTTAGGAAGGAAAGATCGTCATCTTGATTTGGATCAATCTTCTACCATAGAAAGATATACACTACAACAAATTTGCATATTTGCAATTAAAGAATCCTTAACTAATCTTTAACTAATTCTTTGCAAAATGATGTAGTGAATGATTAACGATGAAACAGTGAGGACATTGAACCGTAGCTAAATGTTTTTTTATCCGGTTTGGGGTCTCAGTAGTTTTGAGAAAATTGTGATCTTTGGTTAAAAGTCTAAGATTTTATGAGATTGTGATGAATGAACTATGCATGATATATTATATTTTGTTATTTGTTTTAGTGATTATGCTTCTGTCTTAGTAGTGTTATTATAAATTAATATGTATATGAACGAAATATTAAAATAGTTATTTTGAGAGAGGAAATCCTACCATGAATTGATTTTGGTGTGGGGTGTATTGATGATAGCTACAAAGGTGAGATCATTTTAATTCTATTAATGATCGAAGTCAAATAGGCAACAATTACTAGTTGTAAGAGTTGAGGGAAATTCGTATCTAGAGTGATGGCATTAGTCATATTCCGAGGAGATATTGAATTTATCATGTCATGGTCAGTCGAGTTGGAAAAACTATCTACCCACAATATAAATATAGCTCTTGATAGTCAAGAGCGATTGAGCATTGACAGGTGCACAATCTCATAACACTAGTCAATACATTGGTCCTCCGAAGATCGAGTATGTAGTTCTTCATGCAGTGGCAGAGCATTAGTTTAGCAGGGAGGGGCTATGACCCCCCCAATATTTTTTAATTTTTTTTAAAACTATATATATTATTTTGAGATTTTTAAAAATTTTGAAATTAAAATTGTAGATAGTATATTTTAAAAATTGATAGAAATTAAATTATCTCTTTTTAGTTCTTTTATAAAATACAACATTTAATGTTAATAAATAATAAAACATAAAATCAAATTTAATAAAAAATAAAAATATTTAGGTTTAATTACTCTTTTGGTCTCTGTTTTCGTCTAAAAATTCAAATTTGGACTAAAAAATTGGAACTAAATTGAGACTAAAAAAACTGGAGGGCTAACTTGACATTGTTAGAAACACTAACCAAGTAATTAAACCAAACATTTATTAAGAATTTTTTTTTATTTTTTTCTGCCATTGCCTTCTTATTTTTTACAAAATTGTACTCATCTCTTACTCTCACTTTTTTTTTTGAAGAAGAAATGAAGTCAAACAGATAGTCATTATTTTTGTTCTCATTTCTCATTTGTTTCCTTCATTTCTCGAAGAAAAAAAAATGTAAGTCTTTCTTGTTTGACTTGATGATGAAATATTAGTTTAATAATTATTAAAATTATTTTTTATCTCATGAGCCTTTTGTATACTCATTTTTTATGATTATAGAAGCAAAAAACAATGTATTATGTGTTTTTTGTAATCGATCTTTAATTGTGACTTGATTATAATATATTTTCCTCTAATAATTATGTCTCCCAATCTTTTATTAGATTATGGTAAATTATTTTTTAATATATTAAAAAAAGTATATCGATGAACAATAAGATAATAGATTCATTTTGCAAAAGTTATAAAAGGCTCACGAGATAAAAAAAACTATATGTGAAAAATGAAAACAAGATAAATTATACTTCTTCATTTTTTTATAGAAGCGTAATTCTTTGAAGCGTTATACTAATGATCCAATCAAATGATCAAATCATTATATTACTTTGGCCCCTCCAGAACTCTTGGTCAAGATCCGCCAGTGTCTTCATGTTTGTTTGTACTTGATGAACCTTGGTAGGAGGTTCGTGGTGTGATTGTATGATGTGTCATTATATTCAAAATTGTTAGAATATTCTCTTTCAATTTAAAACTTATAAGTTTTAAATCATCTCTAGCTTACTCTATTTGTTCTTATGTGTTGGTGTTAGAGTTGTGAAAATGGGTTGGAACTCGCGAGTTAACCCGACCCATTACGGATTCAGCCCGAGTTGGGTTAATTTTTTTTTACAAATTTTAATACGAGTTCATTTTTGACCCGACACACCTAGAACCCGACTCACCCGGGTTGAACCTATGGTGAGTCGGGTTGGTGAGCCAACCCAAAAATAAAGGGTCACACAAGCATTTTTATTGTGTGTGACTTTGTATTTGGATCAAATTAGGTTTTTTTTTTTGCCAACACATTGGTATTTTTTGTGATTTTGTTTTGTAGTTAGAGTTTAACATCCTTTTGAATTGTATTTGGATTCTATTGAAGTTTATTTAGATTTTAATCATAAATATATTTTAATTTTTTTGGCTCGCTAATAAGTGAGTCGGGTTGGGTTGACTCACTAACTGACAAACTTCTGGTGGATCGAGTCGGATTATCTATTTTGACAACTCTAGTTGGTGTTATCTACCTAAGATGACTGTGAATTTCAAGAGAGTAGAAATGTAGAATCTGAAGAAGAACGATATTGAACCATTAAGAGAAACATTTTTAACTCATATAATTCACATTCAATAACAAGCTTTCAACCACTATTTTAGGAATGTTAACATAAAAATATATAAAATTACAAAATTAAACAAATGAATGAATTTTTTATATAAAATTATAACTACCATGAATACATACAATATTAGGGTTTTATTAGAATTTCACATTAAGCTTTATTCTATTTTAAATAGGTTTCATAATATCTATTTTAAACAACTTACTATTTTTGGACCACACTCCTACAATTTTCTTTTATCTGCACTTCAATATTTTACAAAAGAATATTTTGTATATTATTGTTAAGAGAAAATAACTCGAAATGTTTAATTTTATTATTAAGATCTACATCTTAATTTTAAGACTTTAGATGTCTCAATTTATTGTAATAAGTATGAGAGTTTTTTTTTTTTTATAAAACATTATTGAAAACCTTAAAAGGCAGGATAAGAGAGAAAATATTAGAGGGAAGGAAAGAAAAGTGAATCCAGAAAATGATTTAGGATCTGCTCACTTCAAATTATTCATAGAGAGCGGCAACGATGGATTAGGAGTGATATATGCGTTCATTTAGGTGGATTTAAGAGTAAGAAAAGGTGACGATTTGCGAAATTCACTGATTTTACAGTTCCGATTAAGTTGAGGTTATTTGAGAGGGACACATGTTTAAATACATTTTTAGCCTCAAATTAAATATGTTTTCTTCATGTGCATGTGCGGTTGATGGAGAGGGATCTGATCTCATGAGGGTGGAACCAATCCATGAGAAAATGTGAGAGTGGATTTGATCCATGGCAACTGGAACCGATCCATAATAGTCCCAAATACACTTTTTATTAAACTAATGAGTCTTCCAAATCCATTGCAGAGTGGATTCCATCCATAACAGTATGATTTTCCTTCTTTTGGGCCATGTTTGTTTTTAAAAAGCAAATAATAATAATAATAATAATAATAATAATAAAATATATAAACATGTATACTAATTAATGATAATTACTATATTGTTAAATTTTAATATTTTTAATTCATCTAATTATCATTTAATTTTATTTTTACCATAAGGATATTTTAGTAATTTTTAAATTTTTATCCATTAAAACTTTTTTTTAATCTATTTAATCAATTAAATTACTCACTAACTTTCACAAAATTCATCTTCAAATCCATTCTTTTTACCCTCTAAATTCATTCAAAAAACACACATATTCATTTACTCAAATTAATACAAATACATTTATGCTTTTTTTACCCACAAAATTTATTCAAAAAAACACATATTTATTCACTCAAATTAACACAAATACATTTTTACACTCTTACTTAAATTTATCGTGCCAAGCGAACACAACCTTACCGTCTACGACTAAAACCGTGGGTTTGAAGGGAAAGCACTGTTGGCAAGAGTAACCATCTCTTTCACCTTTATGGTTCAGCTTAATGTACCCTTGATTGCACAGCCATGTGTAGCAGATCAAGGTATAGAACGAGGGAAAAAATGCATTCATTAAATATATAAAAGTGATAAATAATGTTTATTTAATTTAGTAATAAATAAATAAAAGAGGTTGTTTAATACAAAATTGATGAGTAGTGAGGGGTCGGACAATGTAATAAGGGGTGGGTATAACGATAATTAAGTCAAATTAAGTAATTCTTTTCAATGTTGAAAGAAACTAATTGATGCATGAGACGAGTCAACACTATCAAAGCAAAGAACCAACTTTGCAGTGTACATTAAAAAAATAATTAAATTACGCAAAAATAATAATTTAATTTATTATTAAATACCATTTAAGTTTCTCTCAAACAAGATATGTATACTACAACTTCTATTTATTTTTTTTGCTACTCTTCAATAAAATAAATCTCACTTAATTGGTAGTAATTATTAGACTAACTAACTAAAACTTAAGAAAGTTATGAGTGTTGCGTAAGTGGTTTGGTCCTGTGATTGAAACAAATAAAAAGCTACAAGTAGAATTTGTACTAATTGTGAAGAAGGCCATTGAGGTAGCCATGCTTAAATTTTCCAATGATCCAAAATGTGTAACTAAAAATTCCAAAAGGGTTGCCACTTGCATAAAAAAAACCACGGAACATTTTTCTTTGGCCGGTGGTAACACCCTCTTTCGCGTCACTGCAATCACCCAGCTTAACTGTTTTCTAGAAACAAGTAGAGAGAGGACTTTTTCCCCAATTCCATTTTCAGTGTGCCCAATTGTCCTAAACTCAATGACCCTTTCTCTACACGGCTACACCCGTGACAATCAGTTACATAATCTTCCTTTTTATCAAAATTTAAAAAATCCCATCATCACGCAAGTAAAGAATAAAAAATAAACCGCTACAATTGAGAAATGCGTAATGCTTTTGGGTTCACAAAAAATAGCATACCAGATATGTATTGCGGAATTGTGGTCCAGGAACGAAGCTTGAAACAGAAGCACATCTACCGCATAGGGCGAGTCAATTCAGTTGTCATGTTCCATGTAAATTCCCATGAATTCGTTCCTTTTTTTAATGGCAGCAAAACGAGGGATTAGTTAGTTCCTTCAATCATACTTTAACTCATTTTTAGGTGAAATAAAACTGAGTCCACATAAACTCAGAAACTAAAACTAGGTCTTGCTATTGCAATTTCATCGCCCTTATTTTGTTTACAAAAAAAAATAGTTCTGGAATCTAACTTGTTTTTGTATGTATTATATATATTTTTAATTATACTCCTAACATGTTAACTAAAAAAACATTAAAAAGGAGAAAAAAGAAAAATGCGTCGTAGGATGCGACAGGTTGACTAATAGTGATGAGAGATGAGAAGCGACAAGGTTAGAAGCCGTTGATGTTGACGTTGTGTTGATCTAACGATTCTTGATGGAAATCGAGGGGGGATTTTTCTTCATCACCAACCACCCCAAGCGAATACACAACATCTTCCCTGCTCCACCCCGCACGCAGTAAAACCAATGATAGGACTCTCACGTGCCGCGCCATGGCCTCTTTGTTATTCAATTTCAACTCGTGCCTCTTCGGCTTCTCTTCCACCGTCATCATCTCGCGTATCTCCTCCTCCGTCCACCCTCCCTCTCTCAATTTCCACACCGTCCTATCCAGGCATCCCCCGAGCTCCTCCTTCGCGATGCCAAACCACCACCACCTCCCGCACCGAGCCTCCGCCAACTCCGACCAAAACCTCACCCTCCTAGCCGCCGTCGCAGCCCACACCGGCTCATCCATTTCCTGCGCCAGAAGCTCCCGGAAAAACCCCGACAAGTCGAAGCTCAGCAAACAGACATCCCCGCTGTCATCCACGTAGAAAACAGGGTTCCCGGCGGCGTCAGGGGAGGAGGGAATGTAGCAATGCCGGTAAATCGGGACGAGGAGCGGTGCATCATTTAACAACCGGCGAAGCACCTGGGTCGGGTCGGGCGGCTTCGGGCCCCACGAGGGGTGCCAGAAGCGCGTGTTGGAGACGCGACGGAGAATCAGGGAGGTGGGGAGGTTGAGGAGAATTTGGAGTTGTTGTGTTGAAGAGGAACGCCAATTGGGGAAGCCTTGTGATATGGGAAGACCCTGTTGGAGGATCGCGCGAAGGTCCGGTGGGAACGAGAATTTCAATTTGGATTCTAGGTTTCGGAGTTCTAGGTCCGACAATCCTTCGTCGATTACAACGTTTGAGGATTTTAGGTTGTTAAGGAGGGTGCTGGCGTACGCCGCGAATGAGAAACATATTCGTTTCGGCCTCGGCGGTTTCCGCTTCGCTTTCTCATCCTCCTCCTTCTCCTCAACTGTGGCCATTCTTCGGATTACGAAAACCGGTGTTCGAGAATTTGGGGAATCAAAACACAATGGGGATCACCAATTTTGTTACATACTTCCTTTTACCTAGTCATCAAACTCTGTTTTCTGTTTCCAATACTAGAATAAAGTCTTTACACGGAGAAATATACAGAGAGAGAAAGTTTGTTTGACTTTTATAGGTTTTTGAAAATAAAATTAAAATAAAAAATACACGGTGTTATGTTCTTGCTGTTAACCTACAGAGGAAATAGATGCATTGGGAACTCTATCTCTATCCATCTCAGACTCAGAATATGTATGGAGCTGTAACGTAGTTATGTTGCTACTCACCCACGTGTAATTCTCTATTGCCATTTAATATTTTCTTATTATTTTCTTTTTTTCTCTCCGCGTTCCTTTTTTTGCTGTGTATTCTTATTAGCTTATATCTATCATTTTTCTTTTCTGAGTTAACCCTACATTTGACCATAAGGTAAGAATTCTTATATAGAAAGGATTATAAACCATTAAATATAATGTCCATTCATGACTTTTTTATTATTAAATGAGGAATCATTGTTCTCCTCTTGATGATGAATGAATCTATATGGTTGGGGCATAGGAGAAGATTTTGATGTACTTTATGTATCTTGCTTAAATTAATTGCATTGAAATTAATTCACATGTTTGGCTTAATTACTTTTATGATGACCCACGATCCCTATTTTCTGCTAACTGCTATATAAATTTCAACAATAAAGTCATAAGTTTTAATTGAATACCTCCCACATTCTACCATAGAGTTCGGATCACGGATTTTATGCCCTGAATGTAAATAATTTTAAATACAAAAATGTCATTAAAAGTTTTTAGAAAATTAGAGTAATTGCAAAACTTTGTGTTTTCTTTTATATAAGATTATTTATAAATTTTTGTGTGTTTGTTTGCGTGGAATTACTGCAATTTAACCATATTCTCAATGAAGTAATTGATGACTATATTCTTTTAACACCACGTACAAGTTACAATTTTTCCCGTGTTATTTTATTTCTACTTTAAAATATTGAAACTTGTGTTATTTTTAATCACAAAGGAAAAAGAAAAACACATTTCTATTGTGTTAAAATTTTCTATTTTTGTAAGGAAAATTATATAGAAAAACTTATTTCCATTATATCAAAGGATTTTGAAAAAAAAAAAGAAAAACATAAAGACGATTTCTTTTCAGTTAAATTTAATAATGAAAACATGTTTTTTGAGGTGTTTTTAAGTAAATACCAAAAGTATATTTTTATCTTTTCACTTTGGTCGGGAGTTTAAAAAGTATTACAGGGGTGCCAACAGCAAAGCTCTATAGTTTTTGTGGATCTACGGTGCGTTTCCTTATTTAATGTAATTCAGAAAATTTTTAAAATTCTCAATCACCAATAAAATAATATTTTATTATAATTCATGAGAAAACATAAAATAAAAGAAGTAAAAACGTTATGATATTCTTAGACTGTTAATAAAAGTGGAAACGCATCTGATTAAATAAAGAAGTTAATTTGGTACAGGCTGTTACTTTTTTTTTTTAGTTTATTTTATTAAACTTGTTTCCATCACTAATAAAATGTTCAATCAATTTCTTCAACTTCAAAAACATAACCGCTTGACCATTTACCATCCAATTAACAAGAACATCGTCAATAAACAGATATAAATAATTTTAATTTAGACATAATAATAAGCACAGTGACAATTTACATAACTAATAACATTACCGACTGAGTCAAATTTTTTCAGGTTTAAAAATTAAATGAATTGACTAAACTCATAAATATTGCATTTACAAAATACAGGAGCTTAATTTAAACTTTTATTTATAAAGAAAACCCAGGACTAATGTAAAGTACAATTTTGACCTTTCGGTTTTGCATAAAAATCCAACCTTATTCTGCAAGTCCTTATTTAATTTGCGCTTAAGTTTAAACATTTAACAGCGAAATTATTTTAAAATATATAAAAGCATATTTATAATATATATATATATATATATATATATATAAGAATTTCTACAAAATAATTTATAAAAAAACTAATTTCAATTTTTGCAGTCTTTTCCTAAAAGTCCTCATAATAAAACTCAGCCAAAAGATTTTACATGAAAATATATTTATCTGTATTCAATTTACTAATATTAAAAATTAAGAAAAGAAACTATTTATATTTTTTTCGTTTATTGGGGTGGAAGGTGGAAGCAAATTTAATTTGACATGCACCCTTGCTAGTGTCGACATTTTCTTTTTAATTTTACTTTTTGAATAAAATTTTTTTAAATTAAAATTATTATTTTATCAATTTTACCATTCAAATGTCCGTTTTTTTAAAAAAATTTAACAGTTTTTCTCAATTTGACAGTTTTTTTAAACTTAATAATTTTTTAATTAAAAAATTTCCTACAAAATAAATATATTATTTATTTTATTATTTAATTATCATAAAAAAATTACACGGTGCATATGTCTTGACTGGTGCTATTTGAATAAAATAACATGATATTTCATATGTATTTCAGTTTTGGTGTTGTATTAACTTTCATATATATTATATTATAATATAACTGCAATGTTTCTTTTACCAAAATCGTATAAACAAGTGATTCATTAAGGATAAACCACTTGTAATTCCCTGAAATGAAATGGCAAAATATTAACAAAAAAAATCTACATACTGCTTTGTAATTCATACAAAAAATCTGGGCAATTTGGTGACTCTTCACCTAACTGGATGATTATCCCAATTGATCAGAGTTATCGCATAATCAAAAAACTCTACTGTTAAGGAAGTAGAAGCAAGACATTTCTTCACAAAACACTATTGCCATCTGTTAAGGTAACATAGCTTTTGGACTAGTTGCAAAGGCATTTACTCATGGGGCAACCAACCACCTAAGTCTTTTGTTCCACCAATTTCTTCAGCAGAGGAGCTAGCGTCATCCACCATGATCTCATTTTCATCTTTAGCTGATCCTTCAATATATTCTGAAACATCCTCCTCCTCTGCAAATCTCAAAGGACTCAAACTCCATCCAGGAGCTATGTTCCGTCCGTGTTGGATGAAAATGCCATCTAATACATCCATTGTAGTGTCTACCAAATGTTTGCCAGAATTCAACCCAATATTCCCGTTTCCTGTATTTCCAATAGATTTTTTAGATGAAACACTCTTGTCATGGTTCAACACTTTATCTGGTTCTGAGGGTCTCAAGTCTTTATCCTTTCCAAATTTAACATGTACTCGAATTCCACATGCCTGGACTCCCTTAGATTCCTGATGAACATGACCTTGACATGTAGACTTGGTTGGGTAAATCTGATTAATCTGGGTGTTGCAGCTCACATCTTTTACACTATTTAAGATGTTTACATTGTTTTCCTGCTGTGCCATTGTAGCCGTGAAACGAGTAGTTATTTCTTTGTTTTCCACCTTTTTAAGAATGACTTTTTCAAAGATGGGTTTAACTTTTTCAAAGGGTGATTTATTCTGAGACAGAGAGTTACACGTTGAAGGCCTTTTACCACCAGCAGGGAGGTAAGACTCGTTTAATGCATCGGCTGAGGCCAACGATCGATTAGGAGGTCTCCCTCTCTTCTTCAAAGGTTGAGTTGCTCCTGCAGACACTGTTCCCATAACTTGTTTAAAGGTCAGTTCTGCTTTCTGTTTGAATGAGGAGACTTCTTCTTGAAGATTCTTTAGCTTATCCTTGTAACCAGAAACTTCAGCTAGCAATTTATCTGTCACTCTCCGCAGCTTGGCATTCTCCGCTTTCTGTGAGAAAGAAGTTGTTCATGTCTGTAGTCAAGAGACTCAAGGCACTAGAAGTCATAATGATCACAATTTGAGTGTGACATGGGGAGAAGTACTCACCTCAGCTTCCCAAAGTTGTTGGTACTTCAGAGAAATTTCTGAAGGCGGTTTGATATTTCCTATTTTAGAAGAATGCTCTCCAGAAGCTGAGCAACTTGGCACCTTCGGTGTTGCTGAAGAAAAGTTAAGTGCACCAGGAAAACTGTGAGCATAAGGATGCTGCATTTGGTACAACTGAGTCATGTAAGAAGATGGACCCCAATAACCTGTAAACATCGTATCAAACTTTATGTTTTTGCTTAAATTCTGTTCCTGGCATTGACAATGAAGGAAGCAGACACTTCAAAAGCAAAATACTGATCATGTTCCGGACTCATCCATGTTGAACAATTCAATAATTGTCCATATAGCTTTTAAACTTGTAAACCAAATCAAATGAGAACACCACAATAATTATACAAATTATAGTATAGTATTTGAAATGTCTAGATGTATACATTGACCCATGCTCTTCATTATATTGTTTTATGCCATTATATTATAGTCCTGTTAAGTTTGTTATATTCTTGCTTTCTAGATGACAATAATATAGAAGACTGTGTACTATCAAGTAGTAAAATTCACCATGCTCATATACTTACATATGTGTCAGTTTCAACTCTAAAATAACTGTTGTGTAAAGTACTACATGCCATGTGAAGAGTAAAAGTTGCATACTTACATGGAAAGACAGGACATGGGTAATTGTAACACATACTAGGAGGTAGTGTCTGTGTTGTTGAGGAAGATGCTGCTGGAATGCCAGGATCAGTGAATGGGTAATAGATGGTAGGGGCATTTGCTCCAAGTAATGGGCCAGCCACGGCGGTGGGTGGATGAGATTGCCAAAAGGGTGACGTTGACTGGGCAAATAAGTGTGGAAACTGCTGCCATTGATTTGGGGCACCACCAGGTGCTGATGCTTGGGTGGCGAAGTGCATTGCAAAGAACTGTTCTGTGGCACTTTGAGGAGTGTGGGGCTGTTGAACAATTGAAGCCTGTTGTTGCTGATTTGAGTTAGGTGTGTTCTCCAGTGAAGTTGAGGAACTGCTAATTTTGGCATTCGGAACAACATTCACATTTGGTTGTGCATTCTGTTGCTTGGTCTGTTAATAATCATATTCATCTAAATAAATTCAGCAGGAGTATTTCAACAACACAAAATCGAAATACATACATGTTATATTTCTTCACATACGAGGTATTCGTGTTCCTTCTCTAGATGATTACCCTAAGATACCCAAGATGGAAGAAAAGTGGATAATACAATTTCTTTTGTCAAACATACAAAATTCAAGTGAGTATTTAAAAATAAAGAATTAATCTTTAATTCCTTTACTTAAAAATTCATTAGTTTCCCTACGTATGACTGACATTCATTTTTTGTCTGTTATTCTGTGGCGGCAGTAACAAAGAACTCAGCCATACAGAGCAGGAAGAAAAAAAAACGAACAAAAATAAAACATTGTTCACAAGAAGATGATTTTGTAAAGGCAAAGATTGGTTAGTTTGGTAGAAGTGAGAGATAGGAGAGTTCCATACCTGAGTTTCATCATTTGTGTGAGATTCTTGATTACAAACGAAAGCTAGTGTCTTGTTCTTCTTTCTTTTATCCATAGGCTCTAATAAAAAAAATAATAACCTAGAACCGGCAATGCAAGGATTTCCTAGGTTAAAGCTGTAAATATGATTTGGAGACGAAAACCTTCAGTTTTCTTGAACTACTTACCTGGGAGAACCCGCATGAGTTTTCACACCTTTTTCTCTCTCTGCTCTCTCTCAGTTCTTGGGTTGACTGAAGACTAGTTTTTATTTACCAAACCATGTAAAAAAAAAAAAAGAGGAGAATTTACTGTGACTATACATGGGTTGATCGAATTTTGTCTCCCTTTCTGGCCTGCAATGTCACACAATTGCATTTGTATTTGTACTACTGTTTATTTTCAAGACATTGTTTAAGTATAATAATTAAAACTAATTAAATGAGTTTAAAATAAATATTGTAGTTTAAATAATGATGATAAATGTCATTAAAAATATCATACTTTACTTCTACACGGTTAAGATTTAATGCAAAACTCTTCAACATCAATAATTTTTAAAAATTTATATTCTTTGCTGATTTTTTTTTATTGTTTTTTTTGCTGTATTTTTAAAATAAGTTGATGGTCAATGATTTTAAAATTTTAAAATATTTTGAATTTTTTTTAAATATTAATATAATATATTTTTAATGTTTAGCGTCGAAATAATACCGAAAAATTCAGAATTTGAACTCAATTTTTAATTAGTCATTATTGAAGATTCAATTTTTGAAATATCCATACACTTAATTTGACTATAATTGGGGTGAACTAGATTCTCATATTTAGATACAGATTAAATTAAAAAAAATAAAAATTTACGATACTCAATTAACAAAAAATAATAATACAGATTCAATTAAAAATATAAAAAATTAATAATTAAAAAAATTAATACTTATTTAATTAAAAATATATATACTTTAATTAAACTTAAATATTAAATAAAAGGAATTTGATCTTTGATGTAAATAACTAGAGAATGGAACTTTGAAAAGTATATTTAATGTTGCCCGTAAACTCAATTTTTTAGTCCATATAAACAAGAAAAATGACAAATATACCTTTTCACGTGGATGTGGAGTATACCTATTTGGTTAATTTCACATCTGAATAAATATATGTAACACACCCAAACATTACAATCATTAAAAAGATTTTGGAAACTTCCATAATTATTATTGATCTCGTGATAACATAAAAAATCAATTATCACTTTGATTATGTGAAATACATTATACAATTTTTATTTGCAAAACTACAACATTTTGGTTAGTCGGTATAGTATTTTAGTTAAATTAATATAATTGTAGGTTAAAATCTAAGTAGTATCAAATTGGTGTATAAAATTTTAGTATTTTACATATATCTCCACTTTGTCGATAAAGAAAGTATCATGAGTGACGTCCAAACATAATACCAAACTAAACATATTGAAGAAAAGATTGCGTCGATACCAATGAAGTTTTCAATTCTAACAGAGCCACGATCATATCATTGAAGTTGTTTTGTGGTGGACCAGAGCAAGGACAATCACATGGAAACAACATATGCAAACAACTTAGAAAGCAAAACTAAGGAAAGTACATAAAAGAAACCAAGCACGAAAACAAACATAAATAAAAAGTAATGACATACAAAGTTGGTAATCAATACTCATCCCCTTCCTCGCCTTCTTCGCCTTCCCCAGGCTCTGCACCGACCTCCTCGTAATCCTTCTCAAGGGCAGCAAGATCTTCACGAGCCTCGGAGAACTCACCCTCTTCCATGCCCTCACCAACGTACCAGTGCACAAACGCCCTTTTAGCATACATAAGGTCAAATTTGTGATCAATGCGTGAGAAAACCTCAGCAACACTGGTGGAGTTAGAGATCATGCACACTGCTCTCTGCACCTGGGCAAGATCTCCCCCTGGAACAACAGTTGGAGGCTGATAATTGATGCCGCACTTGAACCCAGTGGGACACCAATCAACAAATTGAATAGTGCGCTTGGTCTTAATAGTAGCTACAGCTGCATTCACATCTTTAGGGACCACATCGCCTCTGTACATCAGACAACAGGCCATGTACTTGCCGTGTCGAGGGTCGCACTTGGCCATCATAGAGGACGGCTCAAACGCGCTGTTTGTGATCTCTGCAACTGAAAGCTGCTCATGGTATGCTTTTGCCGCTGAAATCACAGGAGCATAGGATGAAAGCATGAAGTGAATCCTGGGATATGGTACCAGGTTAGTCTGAAACTCGGTAACATCCACATTAAGAGCACCATCAAATCTCAGAGATGCAGTCAGTGATGATATCACCTGAAAACATTATCATGATGATATAAAATGATATAAAATCAGAATTTTTACTTCCACTGAAATGTTTGTGTTGAACAGCACACAAACCTGAGAAACTAAACGGTTAAGGTTAGTGTATGTGGGTTTCTCAATGTCAAGGGAACGCCTGCAAATATCGTAAATGGCTTCATTGTCAAGTAGCACAGCAACATCGGTGTGCTCCAAAAGGGAATGCGTGGAAAGGACGCTGTTGTAAGGCTCAACAACAGAGGTTGAAACTTGTGGAGAAGGATAGACAGTGAAACCCAGCTTGGATTTCTTGCCGTAATCCACAGAAAGTCGTTCCAAGAGAAGGGAACCAAGACCAGAACCAGTGCCACCACCCACAGCATTGAAAACCAGAAAACCCTGAAGACCAGTGCAGTTGTCCGCAAGCTTTCTGATGCGGTCCAAGCAAAGATCAACTATCTCTTTCCCAACTGATTCAAGAGATTACCGTAAGAAAAATAACATGTTATTAGTAATTACAAAATGGAAGAGAATGCACAGCATATATTGTGAAATGCGCGAAAAAGGGGGAAAGAAAGAGTACTGGTGTAGTGGCCACGAGCGAAGTTGTTTGCTGCATCCTCCTTTCCACTGATAAGCTGCTCAGGGTGGAACAATTGGCGGTATGCGCCGGTCCTAACTTCATCAATGACAGTGGGCTCAAGATCTACAAAAACTGCACGAGGCACGTGCTTTCCTGCACCAGTCTCGCTGAAGAAGGTGTTGAAAGCATCGTCACCTCCACCTTTCGTCTTATCGCTCGGCATATGCCCATCAGCCTAATAAAACACCACACCACACAACAACGCTCAACACCCACCCATTCCAACCAAATAACTTCTTCGCATATTGCACACTCAACAAATTCAACATTGGCTACAATGAACATGCGTAGATTTCAATTTTTTTTAAGACGATTTCTTAGCTATTGCCATTGATCGTGCATGGAAAAATGTTAAGATCAAAGTGGATCCACACGCAATTGGTCATAAACAAGGAATTCGAATTACAAAATAACTAAAAAAAGGAACGTTTTATAATGTGTTGTTGGATTTGAAATATCCGAAACGGATCTTGAATTTATGAGGAAGGCGAAACAGGATAAAAGCAGTTGGATTACCTGAATGCCATGCTCGAGGCAATAGAGCTCCCAGCAAGCATTTCCGACCTGAATGCCAGCCTGGCCAATGTGGATGGAAATGCACTCTCTCATTTTTCTCAGAGATGAAAATGGAAGGTACGAGAAGAAGGAGAAGAATGCAGAGGTTAGCGTTTATGAAGACGCCACTCCCTCTAGTTTGTGGCAGAATGATCCGTTTTTCTGGTTTGGGTTTTTTTTCTCTCTTTTATAGATGTTGAAGTCTAGAACTTTATTAAACTCAAGAGGATAAGTGGAGGTTTAAACTTTAACCACGGTTAAGTTGTTTCTTTTTATGCCACCCAGTGGGGAACGTGAACTCAAACTTTTCTGTTTCCGATTTTACCCTCCTGCTTCCTGTTCACGCGCTCCGTGACTCATCACCCTCCACGTGGATACCTTCTGTGCAACGTAAGGTATCCTTCTTTCCAAATTAAGACTCACTTTTATTACTATTTATTTATTTCGGGTTATACCATTTGAATGGGTTGTAACCTATAATGGTCACTGTAACAGAGTCAATTTTTAAATCCAATCATGTTTTTGTATTTATATAATACAAAACCAACGGACAAATAGTGTTGCAACTTTCAAATTAATTAAAAGTTTAAATAAAATAATTTAAGAGAGATACACATAAAGATATAAGATAATTATACAGATATTTATAGCATAAAGAATTTTATAAAGCCATAACAAAGTGTAGGCTTACAAGGGTGTGAAATGTGTAAAAGAGTTTCTTTTTATTTTTATTTTCGGGCAATTGGATGGGCAGCTTTTTGTATTGGAATCACCCTTGCTTGAAAACCAAGCCTTCTTGAGGGAAAGGGAAAGAAGCGGAAGAAAGATTCGGCCTTTTAGGGAGGGAAATAGGAAAACAATTTCGCCCTATAAAACAAAATATACATTTTCCTGCCAACACACCAACAATAAGCTACTCCAACTCTCAACTTTATCTAGTACTTATCTTCAATAAATATTCAAACATAAATTTTAATTACCAGAACTTGTTTCTTTTACAAACTTTCTCATGGAGAAGAGACACAAATCTTTAAATTAAAATTTAATTTAAATTAAAAGAATATTTAAAAAAATTATGTAAGAAAATTTCTATAATATATATTGTTGAGAATATCTGGAGTAAGTTTACTTTTATAAAAAAAATATTTATAAAATTTTGACACTATTGTATAAGTGATTTATAGAATCATAAAAACAAGATCTATATATATTAAATAATATTTTAAATAAACATGAAACCAAAGTTGTTCGAGCTTCAACAATAAAAAAAAAAAAACATAACTATAAATACACTAGTTACTTTAAACTCAAATCCAAACTTATACTTATATAAACTTACAATAATATAGTTGGTATTGGAATTTATCTATGAGTTTAAGTCTTAAATAGAAATAAGAAAATTAAATACTTTATAAGAATTAAAACTCATAAATTTAATATCTGATTAGTGTTGTTTATTTTCTTAATAAACTCTTCTTAAAGACCATGTCAATAGTATCAAAGACAATAATTAATCTTAATGACTTGAATGAATCTTTCTTGCAAAGACTCCTCATCTATATTCATGTTTCAAAGAACGATATAAACAAATGTTATAATAATACAATAAAGAATAATATCAGTAATAGCCTTAAATTTAATTGATATCTAAATTTCATACATGAAATGGAAAGAGAATTAAGAAAAGGTACAAAGACACATTTGAAATTGAAAATATGTAATAAGTTTCTATTGTTTTTTGAATTAGGGATTAATTCATTATTAGTGTGAAACCACGTAAAATTACACTAAATCAAATTAATAATATATTATATTTATATTAAATTTATTAATTATTATTTACGTTAAAATGTTTACTTATAGTATGTACACTAAAGTCATTATTAATTATTTAATTTGACTGAACTTGACAAATATTAAATGAATTGAATTATAAGAAAAAAAAAGTAACTAAATAAAAATTCTTCGTGAAAAACGAAATTAAAGACTAAAAAGAACTATAAAGATTTTTTTTTAATTTCTTAATAAAAAAATTGTTTATGAGTTTGAATATTTAAAATTAAGACATTCTCATGTGTTAATAAATAAACAACGACGAATAAAATACAAAAAAAAAATACAAATATTCAAACGTAAATCTTAAAAAAATATACAATGAAGATTATGAAAAAAAAAACACTTTTAGTAAATATTGAAAGAGTAAAACTTAAGAAATAATGAAAAATTTTGTCCAAGAAAAAATTCTTCAAATAAAAAAAAAGAAGTAAAAATAAGTTTTTTTGAATTGTCAAACAAAACAATAATGTTTAAACAAATAAATTTAGGAGGCAGACTACTATGAAAATATTTCTTTAGGATGAGTTTGAATAACAGTTGAAGATCCAAATTTATTTGTGATAATAATACCTAAATATATGATGTATTTTCATAAAGCATACAGAAAAAAGTAAGATCATAGCAAATATATGATGCTAAAGAGTGCACGAAGGTATTTCTTTATAGGGCATTATGGTTGTGACTTGAATCTCCAATTCCCTGCATCCTCTTACTTTGACCAAAGAAAGGATTCAGAGCCATCGTATACACAAAAAGATTTACTTTTGACAAAAAAAAATACAATATATACATTTTCATTCAACGAGTAACTAAAAATTACTCCTTAGCCATTAAATCTTAAAAAATATATATGCTCAAAATTTCCTCCTAAATAAGACTTCATGCATACAGAGACATCAATCGCTTTCATTCTTGTGGTGACAATTGACAAAACCCAATGCAAAAGTTAGGACCTTTTGTGGACAGAGCCTGTGAAGCTCAACACACTATCATGGCAGTTTATGGTCCTTCAGCAATTCAACCACCCTTCTCATCGACGGTCTATTAATGGGAAACGCCGAGGTGCAGAGTAGGGCCACATTTAAAACCTTCTCGACCTCTCCATAGTCACAAGTGCTTGGATTCAATCTTGGGTCCACAATCTTGGTCATAATAGCATCTTTACCACCTCCCACATTGCCACTTCCTCTTTCAGAAGACGGTGACAAAACAATCTCAGTCATCCATTTCACTAGGTCCTTGTTCTCACCAAATGAACAGTCATTTGGCCTCTTCCCGGTGATCAATTCCATCAGCACAACGCCAAAACTATACACATCGCTCTTCTCGTTCACTTTCATTGTATAACCATACTCTAAAAAAGATCAGATAGTTAGAGATATAGTTTCTTAAACCTTGTGTTCATATAGGGAAAAACAAAATAACACTGACCTGGAGCAATGTAGCCATATGATCCAGCAACCTTGGACATAACAGCATCCTGGGTTGTCTCAAGCTGCAATGTCTTAGCGAGGCCAAAGTCTGCGACTCTTGGCACAAACTCGTGGTCCAGCAAAATGTTATTACTCTTCACGTCCCTGTGAACAATTGGCGGCACACAATCATGGTGCAAATAAGCCAACCCCTTAGCCGCACCCACCGCAATTGCAAACCTTCTCGACCACTCCTTCAACTCCCCACACATTTCCTCACCATGCAACGCATCCCCTAAGCTCCCCTTCTCCATGTACTCATACACCAATACCCTAAACTCATCACCACTGCAACTAAACAACAGTTTCACGATATTGGCATGCCGAATCCTACCCAACGTCTCAATCTCCGCCCTGAACACCAATTCGGTGTCAGACTTATGCACACCGCCGAACAGCTTCTTCACTGCCACCGTCTGCCCCGTCTTCAGCCTCACCCTATATACCCGACCCGAACTCCCTGCTCCAATCACGTTCTCCCGGGTTAAGTTTGAAATAATTTCTTCTTCGTTGAACCCAACCCTCTGAAACGAGGTTGACATATACGATTGCTTGGATTTACCGCGCGTCTTGCTCTTCAGGTACCACAACATGGACCCCACCAGGAGCGAAGCGCAGGCAACTAAAACGACAATCGCAAGCAGAGAAAACGGCCTGCGTTTCGAACAAGGAGGTAGGGTTTTGATAACGCCGCTGCACAGACCCGGGTTTCCCTCTAGACTGGAAAAGTACATTTGGCGGTTGAAACCTGAAGGAACCTCCCCGTAAAGATTGTTGTCAGAAACGTTGAACTGGTTGAATCTGAGGTTCGTCAACTCCACCGGAATCTCCCCCGTTAAAGAATTACTGGCGAGATCAAGGTTTGTCAAATCCTGTAAACTGCCAAGTTCTCGCGGGATTGAACCGGAGAATCGGTTAAACGAAAGGTTCAACTCTGTCATGTCGTTCCAGAGGGCCACGTTACTGGGTATCTCCCCGGTGAACATGTTCTCCTGCATCTTAAGTTTCTGTAACTTTTTCAACCCAGTTATGCACGTGGGAACTTCACCGGTGAAGCGGTTCTTGCTGACGTCAATCTCCAGAAGGTTAGGGAGTTGACATATTCGCGTTGGGAATTTGCCAGAAAAATCGTTACCAGACAAAATGAGTTTGGTGAGTGCCGTAGAGATGGAAGCAGAGACAGAGCCTTCAAACCTGTTGTTGGACATTTCAAGAAACTGAAGGCCAGTAAGGGTCCAAAAAGCGGGAGGCACCTGGCCTGATAACTGGTTGTTCTGGATTCTGACATAATAAAGAGAATCGCACTCCCCGTATTGCTCAGGGAGCGTTCCTGAGAAGCGATTCGCGAACGTGATGAGACGCTCGAGTTTGTTTCTCTTGCAGAGGTACTTTGGCAACTCTCCCACGAAGTCATTCGTCGAGACATCGAATTCCTGTATGTCGGAGTTTTGTCCCAGATCTTGTGGAAGTTTCCCGGTGAAGCTGTTGTTGAAGAGTTTCAGCTCTTGCAGGTTGGGGTTTGAAGCTAAACTTTCAGGAATTTCCCCCCCAAGAAGGTTGTCATTCAGGTTGAGAGAATAGAGACGCAAAGATGCTATTGCATGTGGTAGTTTCCCGGTGAGAGCGTTCTGAGAGAGGTCCAAGAGCATTAAACTACTGAGGTTTCCTAAACCTTGGGGTAATTCACCGGAAAGCTGGTTTTCAAATAGTTCAATTTGTTCAACGTTTTTCAGGCCTGAAATGCTGTTTGGGATGTTACCAGACAACCCGTTTTTAGATAAATCTAAGTTTTTGAGCGAGGTGAGGTTCCCGATAGTGGGTGGAATTTCCCCTACGAGGTTAACACCAGCGAGGAACAGTGTTTCAAGACTAAAGAGGTTTCCTAGTTGGGGAGGCAACGGTCCTGGTTTGAAGGTGTTATAAGCTAGTTCCAAACGAGTTAACTCACTGAGGTTGCCTAAAAAGGGAGGGATCGTTCCGCTCAGAAGGTTTCCGCATAAATTGAGCACTCTCAGACGTGGAATCTGTCCAAAACTCTCCGGAATGTTGCCAGTGAAGTTGTTTGTCGAAAGGTCTAACACTCTAAGTTCGGTAAACTCCGGCGGGAATTCCGGCAGGTCTCCAACGAAGACATTGTCGGAGAGGTTCAAGAGACGGAGGTGGGAACAGAGGAGCAGGGAGTTGAGGGAGACAGAGTTGGAGAGAAAATTGGATCCGAGAGAGAGGTTTTGGAGGGTGTGAATGCGACAAAAACCGAAGGGGAACTCGCCGTAGATTCCAATTTCTGAGAGGTCAATAGAGACAAGTGATTGGTTTTGTGCGTCGCAGGTAATGCCGGTCCAGTTGCAGGGGTTGTGGTCTGCGTTTGGAACCCAGTCATGGAGACTCTTGTTGTTGTCTTCAAGCTGGGTGTTCTTAACCCGAAGTAAAATGCGAGTCTCTCTTTGGAGGGAAACCGTTTGGGATAAACCATTTGAGAACAATGTACATAAAAGTAAAAACAGAAACAATGGCTGAGGCATGTTGAACAATACAAAGAGAGCGAAGCAAGGAAGAGTTTAATTTGCTCTGAGCAAATGAAAATGCTTAACTTTTGATGGAACCTTGCGACCTTGTTGTTGGGTACGAGTCTCACACCGGTTCCTCCCCCCGTGATAGCTCATCTTCTTCTTCATGCATGCGTGCAAATGGTGACAAGTGGGAAGCGGACATGACTGAAGGGAGCTCACGCGGGTGTCTTTGTTGAAGTATTTAAAAGGGTATCATCTTTTAGGATTATGAGAGGGAAAGGGGATGTGGAGTGGGAAAGGGACGTTTGTGTATGAGAGACGTGATTCGTGTTGGCGTATTTTCAAAGTTGTGAGAGAAGTGGCAAAAAGGAACTACTTTTACTGTGCACGCCGAACCTGAAGCGGAGAACATGGGACACTGCCAATGGACAGAGCCATACTTCCAGAAAGAAGAATCACTTTTGGGATCGCTTTCTGGTGGATGACACTTTGACACCAGCCAGATAAATGATACTGTTGTAGGTTCCTGGTATCACCAAAGAGAACTGTGTTTTAAGACTTTGGATTTTATTTGGACTAGTTTGGTGTGGATCACATCATTTCAATTTGACACCTATTCTCTTTTCTCTTTCTTCTACAGGAATACTGCAACTAAAAAGGCACCATACGAATTATAAGAGTTTCTGATCCTAGAACTCAGACATTCCAAAATTCAGAAATTGAATTTGTTCCACCCGGCACCTATATTCTACTGTAAGAACAACTACTACTTTGGAAAGAATCGAATGTGAGTGAAACAGGAATAATAATTATACACATCCACCTCATTGGGGTGAAGTAGGTACGCAGAAGAAAGTGATAACAAAGGAAACGATAAACTAATTAATAATTCCTTCTGATTTATTTTGTTACAAGTCGATTCTCAATTTATCATTTTAGAAAACCATATTTATTTAAATGCTCAGACTTTGATAACGTATTAAGTTTTAATCTATGTAAAAAATCATCCACACAGCCAGGATATAAACTATCTATTTACCTATAAAGATATCACTGTGAGCCGTGAATGTATCAGTAGTTAGTTCATTGAACCTCTGAGGTATGTTCTCAGTCACATAAAAAAAAAAAACTAGAAGCAACCAAAACGTTACGAAATAAAACACTATAACCTTTCACTCAAACAAGTCAAATTAATTAAGAATAGAACTGCTTGATAATCTGGCACGTAGGTAGCTACAGTACCACAGGCTTGGGTGTGAGAGTAAGTAAAGCCTCAATGCTGAGATGGGAAAATGACACTATAAACATTAAGCATTGTAGTTAAATTTCGAAACATCATAAGATCTATTACAGATTTGAAAATGGAATTTTAAAACACAGAAGTTAATGTTTGGGAAGAATGTGTAGCTCCTGGCTCCGCGTCGCCGTGAAGAATCAGCTATTTGGTACAAGACAGGAGTTGTCTCCCACCTTCTTCCCCCTTACAATATTATTCCCGAGAGTCATTGTAAATAAAGAAATACTACTACTTAATGAACCTCACTTCTTCCCATTCCACTTCATTAGTAGTTCGAATTATAGCACTATTTTATGCTTTTATAGCATCAATTAAATTAAGTTAGACGAGTTATACTTAACGTAATGGCTAATGTGCTGACAAAAAAAAAGTAATGACTAATAGTCTCATCCAAACAAAATGTGGCACGGTTTACTTGTTGTTAGCCAATAAATTACTACAAGCATGTATAAGAACTTAACCAGTTCTCGTGATGGTTCGTTCCTTTGGCACCAAATACAGCATCACAAAATAATGAACCGTATAATAAATGCATTTGCTGACTCCACAGTTGTACTGCTGAATATTGTCACCTTGTCAGTGCAATTCCCTATTAATCTTGATAAGGTGAAAGTGACCTTTGCAAGTTGGCAAAAGAATTAGTTGTGAGTCGTGATAAAACATCATTTGGTCATTGAACTAGAAAAAAAAAAGAAGATACCTCTATTTACGCGTCATGAAGCTGTAGTTTCATGGCCATATATCATAATGTCATGGACTTCTTAGTTACTGGCTATGGAAGGGAGGCACTAGCAATTGCATTTGTAAGCAAATGACATATTTAATGTTAAATTGTGTATAAAATAACTTGTAATCGAAACAAAAGGTCAAATTAGTTGAGCTACTTCAGCATATTGTGGTTTATAATTAGAGACATTGGCTATGAGATTCCCTGTTGCCACATAGAATCATGCACATAAGCGACAAGAGAAGACATGCTAATCTTGTGTTTATGGTATAGCTTTTTTGACTTGGTTAAAGAAGATTGGGAATATTGTTGTCACTTAGTCATTGGATTGGGTTCCTTAATTAACCTCTCCAATTGGAAATGGTTTTTAGCTCTTGAACTTTTTCTAGAGCTGTGTTGTGTGTGTCATGTTTCGACGTTGAAACAAATGCTACACATGTTGACCTGTAATGACTTCTGTTCAATCGCATAAATACCCAAATCTTAAATATTCGTTTCAAACTATATTCACTGAAAATGTTTTCTCACTCGGGTACACCAATTTTGATGGACTACATAACCCAAATTGGATGCCGGAGAAGGTTAAAAAAAAAACATGTGAACTGCATTAATTCACATCCTAAGTAATTAAATAAGGTACTCGTATGTACAACAAAACTTTATCGTAATTCTAACCAAAACTGCATTCTCATTGATTTTACAATGGAGTATATTATATTATTTCGAAAATAAAAGTTGGATATTGAAAGAGGGAAATGCCGCACCTTTTGACTGTACAGGAACACCATAGGGAAATTATTTTCAGGTTTGAAAATAAAATAAAGCATAAAGAAAACCGCGTTTGGCATACCACTAGTATTATTCGCTTCATTCATATTTGTTATGATGATATACACTCGTTATTCAAGATATACATAAGATATTTGAGATGAAGTATTCTATGATGCTCAACATTTCAAAGTGAACATTGAAGATGCTATGAATGTCTCATACACCATGATGAAATAACCCAAGAATGATTTTTATTTCTAACAAGAACATAAAAACGTAAGGTTGGAGTTAACTTTTAAGATTAACGACAATCAAATTAAAAAAAGAAATGATCTTTTATTGAAGCATTTATGTTCTGCTATTCAAATATTTGTTAGTATCTGTGCAGCACGAGGGAAGCTTCAGCAAGATTTGCTTTGATAAATTTGCTACAGATCGAGGTTTGTGTTTATTTGAAGCAGTAGTTGAGTCTTTGGTTGGTTTCAAGTTTGAGGAGTGCTAGCAAGTACCACCAGTTTTAACTAAAATTTATTTATTAAAAAGTATAAATAAATTTATAAATAGAAAATTAGATTTGTTAAAAAAAGTATGATTATTGATAAAATTTAACCAATAATAAAAGTTGTGTTCGACAAAAATATGTAATTAGCATCTGTCTGGTATACAACACTTTGAACTATGAGTTGTTTACATATTCGGTTTCGATAAAGTTCGTTTGTTTTTAATAAATATATCAAATTGATTTCATCTTTAAATTCAATTAAAAAAAACAAACTCAAAATTTAAAAACGGAAAATATTTCATGTGATCACTATTTTAATTATGAAAATGTTAATTCACTAATTATATACATATTAAAAATTTGTCATCAACTAATTAATTAGTATAGCATGATTGATAAATGATTTTATTCTCTGAACATGTAGCTAAGAGTTTAATCGATAACTCCTGAATAAGTAATATCTCAAATTCGTTAAAGGAGTTGTGCTTTTATCTTATTATCTTGAACACAATAATGGCAAAAAAACACTTTAAAAATATTAGTTTCAGAAATAAAAAATAATCAAACTATAAATTATATTTATTAAACCAAATAATAGTCCGTTCAAGCTTCACAGTTTTATATTTAATCGGGACTTTAAATTTTAGTTTCTGCGAAATGAGTAAAGTAATATAACATTACATGTTTTCCAGGTGAATCTTTAGTTTTAAGTGTTCAATATCGCGTGTACAATTCACATCTTTAATAAATTTTAAATAAATTAGGAACTGATGATTGAAGAAGTTCCTGAAATAACAGCAGAAGTTGAAAACTGTTTCGCCAGAACAGAAAATGAAAAAACGAAGAAAATTTTACGAGCCCTGCCACATATATTTCTTTGTGATCCGAACAGAAGCAGCCACAAGGAATTACGAAAAGATTAAGTACCATATCAAACATATTTAATACTTACTAAGTGGTGGATTAATAGAAAAAGTTAAAAGAAGATTCATAATCATTCTAATTAAGAACATAAATATCTGAACCACAAAATATGGGTGGATGAAATTTCATTGAAATAATTGATTCATTGCACCGGATTCCTCCTCCGACAGATGTTCGATGAAAAAACCTATCACCATGCTTTAAACTAAAATCAGTAGCTATTTTCTGGACAAATAATTCACGACAGAACAGAAAGTACAGAAAGGAAGAAGAGGAAGAACTTGAATCCATTATGAACGAAAAGTTAACCGAAGAAATCACAGGCACAATATGAATAATTTCTAAGCTCACAAAATGAGCATTTTAAGTTATCAGAATATGAGATATCCTTAAAGATAATGAAGATACACATGGCCTAACCCAAGTGAAAAAAGTTGGCCTTTTTCTATGTGCTTCCCCTCCTCTTCAGAAGAAGAAAAGAAGGAGAAAAGAAATTTGGACCAAATTTATTAACTTTTTTCTATGTTATAAAGGGAACCACAAATCTAAAACTACCACTGCCTGGCTCCATTCTGTCTGCCTTTTTTTCTTTATCCATCTATCTAGATTAGACGATAAACTTTTTTTTTTCCTTTGAGAAAATTAAGAAAAAAGAAAGGTGGGAAGACCAGAGTTACATTGCAATCCTGCGGAGAAATTATACAACCTCAGCTCTTATTGGCGCAGCATGAGAAGGTGGGAATGTTAGCGTATGTTGTTGGTGTCGGTGTTGGTGTTGGTGTGCTGAGGGAGAGAAAGAAAAGGAAGTGTGCAATAGTGTTTTCTTCTTCTCTTCATTGTTGTTGTCTCTGAGAGAGAAGAAAAAGAAGAAGCATGAGATAGGATAGGAAGAGAATGGTATATAAGAGAAGAGAAGAGAAGAGAAGTGTGTTTTGTTTTGTCCGTGCGGCAAATCAAATGCGTTTTTCGGCCGGTGACGGGCCTTTTTCGGCTTACGCTTTGTCCCCTTTTTTTTTAGTAACACACAAAACTCTCCTTTTCTCTTTCACATATTACCACATTAATTATTAATTACATTATCTTAATTGTATTTGGCGGATTAATGTTCTAGTGTTCGCCATATCGTGAACCATCACATGTGTGTGTGTGTGTGAATGCTGACGGATTTTTTAAGCAGTTCTTGGCCGGTTTTGTGCGACAAAAATCGTGTCAAACCCATCCTCCATTTTCGACTATTTCTTAACTGTCTTTAGTTTTGAAGTTAATGAGGGTGCTATAACAGTGGTGATGTAAAACAAATTTACAAATGCAATCAATTAGGCATTAACTAGTGATATCATTTTAAAATTAACTATTATAAAGAGAAAGGATAGTTTTGTGATAACATGCATAATTATAAATTTACTGTACTCATTCCGGAGTCATTCATCTTGTCTTTAAGGTTTCTTACACCAGTAATTATTGATTTCAACTATGATTAAGCAGCAATTATAATTAGAGATATCAAAATGAATTGGAACTCGCGAGTTAATCTAACTCACCACATGTCCGGACTAGATTGGGTTGAAAATTTGTTTACAAATTTGAATATGTCCACCTAGAACTCGGCTCATCTAGGTTGAATATGTGATGAGGCGGGTTGGTTAGTGTTTTTTATTATGTTGGACTTTGTATTTGGATTCCTAGTTCAAAGATCCACAACACGTTATCAATATTGACTTTTTATATCTTGATGTATCCTTTAAAAGTTTTTCTATGATGTACCTATCTCTCCAACTAAGCTAAAAACATAATAAATGAGATTTTTATTAAAAACCTAAGTTGACATTTTTTATTTTTCTCAAGTGAAAAATTGAGGTTAGTTTTTATTGTCTATATCTTTCTTAACTACATCAACTAAAAATCAAGTTAATTTATAATATATAAGTGAGTGCAATCCTCAACCTACAAGCTTATTTTGTAGGGTTAAATTAGACATAACGTTTATATCTTGAGTTGATGTTAAAGTCATTTAAAGTATATCATTACAAGAAAATGTTTAATTAATCACCAATTTTAGGATAAAAAAACTATTAACTACTATAGTGATTAATTTGGATACCAATTTATAAAATAAAATTATTGGTAACTAAAATGGTTTCTAAACTAATCTATAAATTGGTTACTAAAATGAATTAATCACTATTAGCTACCAAAAAATTAGTCACTAAATAGTGACCAATTTATATACAAATTTAGTGATAACTTTTTTTTATAATTAAAATATTGGTAGCCAATGTTAGTGACCAATTTAAAAATCAATTTAATATATTGACCAATTTAGAAATTAATTTAGAAACTATTTTAGTTATTAATAATTTTTAGTTTATAAATTAATATTTAAATTGATCACCATAATCACTGATTATTTTATGTCATTAAAATTAGTCATTAATTAAACATTTTCTTATAATATATATTAATAAAATTTATTATTTATCACTACACATTTTCTTGACAAAGAAAAAAAATGTATTAGAAATCTCATATAAAACATAAATAAAAATAATTTATAATATATATATATATATATATATATATATATATATATATGGTACAAATCTCATATTATAAAATACTTTTACAAAATTGACTTAAACAAGATTATCTCCTATTACCATTTAGAGTTTTTAAGTATTTAATATGACTTTTGTGTGAGTACATGGATATAAAGCTAATCTTCAAATCTGTAAAAGACACCACTTTATTTCAAGTGTGACCCACTATTTGTTGGGTATAAAATTAATGTATTATATAAACATTACTCTTTGAGAAGAAAGAAGAAAGAAATTAAAATTGTAAATATCTCTCCTCATTACATAGGAATGCTTTATAAAAATTTGTTGGTTGTGATCGTTAAAACGTGGTGATTCTATATGAAATGTTTAATTGGAAATTGTGTTAAAAAAACGGAGGTGAGTGTCCGGTGTGAATGAGACTGAAATAAAACGGGATTTCCATTTACTTTACTTAGACAACTTCTGACGCTCACCGTGTTTACTGGACTGTGGTGGAGATTCCAATTTCAACAAAATGGGAAAAAACACCTTACATTATACTCTTGCATTTTGTGCCTTTCTTTGTGTTTCTGGAACTGCAAAATTATTAAAATCATCGAATCGAACAATCAATTAATAAAGTTTTTGCACGTGCGGTCTCAATAAATGGTAAAAGGAATGGAACCATTTTCTTTGACCGAACAAGAGGCTAGTTTGGAATTGTGTTTTTTAGTCTATATAGCAACATCTTATTCCTAACGGGAAAAAATAAATTAGAGTTTATTTTATTTTTCTAAATTGTGTGCATGATTGTTTTTTTTTTGTTAAAATGAAATTAGTTCACGTTGAACATTTTAAACCAATTTAGTCCTTCATCTCTAAAAATGAGAGGATTTAGTTTTTTAAATCAATTTTTTTTAAGTTTATTTGACCTTTCAAATGCGTTTTTCCGCTAACATTAAAGCAAAAATGTGTCAAACGATATAAACAAACTAAAATACTATAATGAAATGTATTTGAAACGTCAAATAAACTTAAAATAAGTTGGTTTAAATGATTAAATTCACTCATTTTTAACTATAGTGGACTAAATTTATTCAAGGTTTTCAAGAGAGACTAATTCCAATTTTCACTAAAAATAAAAAATCGAAAACATATTTAATTTTTTTTTACTAGAGTATAATGAGAATTTATTCTAAATAAGATAACAAGAAGATAAGGTATTTTTTCTTATTATATTTACGTACATAAGTTTATAATAAAGGAGTATAAATTATACTCACGGACTTTGTTTTAATATTACACTATATTTGTAATACATTTGTTGTTGGACTCAAATAGTTTTTTTTTCCTCTCTTTCTTTTTCTTTTTGGGTCTAAAAACACAGTTTCTTTCTCTTGTTGTATTTTGTAATGGGCTTATTCACCTTTGTCTTGTGGGCTTCTTACTCACCCCAACACCACACATACATAGGCGCGGACAAATTAAATTAAGAATATAAACTATGTTGAATTATGTAATTTCAATTTAATGGGAATTGATATTACAAATAAATTAATAAAAACAGCATCAAATATATTATATGATAAAATTATTTCTTATGAATGAATTAATTTTTATGATAAAGCACAAGAAGTATTAAAATTTCTACTCTCAGGTAAAATTTATTTAAATTCGTAAAGTCACCTCTTTTGCACATAATATTATGAAATTTTATAGTCTTTAATGTGCCTAACATATGATTTATTTATTAGTGTTAAAGGAATGATGTGTATAAAATTTTTTCCTGTTTTTCCCGATGCACAGATAAATGTATACATGATTTTGGTTATTTAATGTTTTTCAAACTAATTAAACTGAAATGTTGTTAAGTGTTTTCTTAGAACATAAACTACTTTTCATAAAGTAAATACGATGTCCACGTTGTAATAAATGGCAGGCATATGCTACTGTTAAATTCGAAGATGAATGTCTTCATGAGAGTAGATGTTGGCATAATGGGATTTCGAGAAGATTCACAACATAGAAACAATATTAATGACTAATGACTCTAATTTATATCCAATATTGACTTCATCTTCAATTTAAAATTTTAAAACGATATTGAGTCTTTTTATTGTTTAACCTTTCTAATTTATAATTAACGACTTAGATTCATATTTAAATTTTGAACTCATTAAATATATATAAATTGCTCAAAAAAATTATATAAAAAACATATTTTCTTTAAAGAACATGTCAAATACATATGAAGTATATTAGAGCAATTTATTATATCAATTGTTATTGAATTACTTATTAATGTTTACTTTCACACTCTAGATGTACATCTTGACATGAGAGGTGTATCAGAGATCCTACATCAATTAGATATAAGATTTAGAGTATATAAAAAAATGCAATTGAATTTGTGATATTGAATTAAATTTAAAATAAAACTTTTTAAAAAGTAAAAATTATATGAATAATTTTAAAAGATAAAGATTGAAATAATATGTGTTTATGTTTTTAAAACGGAAAATGAAAAAAAAAAAAAGATAAAAAGTTGTAACTAAAAATTAGTAACAAGAACAAGAAATAAAAACTCGAGTAAATAGTGTAAGTTCTATTTGATGAATGTTCAAATACTCTGCCTACAACTTAGGAAGGTAAACATGGGCCTTACGATTATACGGACTCCTAGAACAATATGTTGGGCCTTCGTACTGGGCTTCTCACCATAGCTTTAGATACAACAAAATTCACACACTTGAATGAAAATAAATTCTCTCGCGTGTTGAACACAAAGTAAAAAATAAAAATAAAAATAAAAGAACATATAAAGTGGTTCAATAAAATATTCTTAAAATACCTTTTACTAATTTTAAATTTCTATTTCTAATGACTTCTTTGATTTTTATGATGTCAATCATATGATTTTTAAAAGGGAAAAAAATCTCAATTAAAGTACGTTATTATTAAATTGATTTTTTCCTCAATTAGCATGCAGAAGGTATTAGAGAATGAATTTAATTTTTAGATATGAATGAGAACATCCATGGATAATTAGTTGTCTTCCTTCATCTTTGAATTTGATAGGGTTCGTATTTCTCAACACGTTTGTCTCCCGTAGACACTCTGAACATTGGATTACATAATTAACTTTTTTATTGAAAATCATAGAATATATTAAAAGTTATAGAAAACATTGAATTTTTTATCAGCATTTCAACGTTATTGATTAAATGTTTTATTTTATTACTGGATACTAATATCGCTGCAATTTGGACATGAAATGAGAAATGAACATGTAATGTAATTTCAGTTTTTGGTGACACATCGATCCTAACCATCGGTCAAAATCTCCGTTTTTGTCTTTGTTACGTCTATGTGGTGCCCTAAAAGCGTAGGGCAGTGGGAACAGCACAAATAACTTAAATTGGGGGACCTGTCCTACGTACAGATGCATTCTAGGGATAATAAAAGGTTCCTTGGCGTGGATATGAGTTAAAATAATCTTACAATAACTAATCATTTTCATTATCTTAATTAAAAGATATATTAAATAATACAAAACTTTCGTGATCGTCATCCATGTAATTACAGTAAAAGTCAGTGTTTTTAAAAATAAGAGTGATTTATATAAATATAAATAAGTAAATAAATAATAACCAAGTTAATCGTTTAATGAAAAAATTAAATAATAAATATTTAATTAAAAAATATGAAATTTTAAATATAATAAAAATATGTAAAGAATTTAATTAAAAATAACTAAAAACTTAATTAAAAAAAAACTAACTTATTATTTTTCACATATTTACTACAAAATTAACTGATTCTTTTTATGTTTGTGATTAGTTATGCATATTAGCTATGTCATTTAAAAATAATTGTTCAACAGATACACTAAAATAAAAATTTAATCTTAAAATTTAATCTAATTATAATTATATAATAGAATATTATTATAATAAAATTAGTCTTTTGACAAAGTAAATTTAAATAAATTATACAAAAAAATATAAATTTAAATAGAATCAATTTAATTTCATAAATATAAACAAAAAATATATAAACTTATGGAATTAAATTATAAAAAAAAAATTGTCAATGATTTTCTTATCAATAAATTTACTTTAATTATTTGATTATAAAAAATACATAAATAAAAGGTATTGGTGAATAAATTATTATAACATCTATTTCATAAATAAATGAATAATTAAAATATTTCTATTTACGTCTAATAAATATACTTGTTTTATTTAGGATCTATTATGTATTTACGTGGAGGTATTTGCTTTTGTAATTTTTGTTGTAGTCCAAACAAACACCAAAGTCAAAAGCATATTTTTTAGTTCTTCACATTTTTGTACTTTAAATATTTTGTTTATATATATGGAAATCAATGGAAAATACTTTAACGGAAAAAACGATAAATAATATTTTTATTTTATTCAATTTAATTTGAAAATGAAAAATACATGACTGACTATGATAATTATTTTTTCACATTTTAAAGTATACTATGAAATAGACATAGCTATGATAATTAAGTCTAGACTTTAAGTTAGTGGTAAAATTTGTTTTTTTTAAGGCTACCTAACATTATATTAATTGGTATTTTAATGTGATATCACACTACACGTGAAAATAAACACAAATTATTTGAGTAATCATTAACATATAATAAGTTTACCGGTACTAATTAGGTTTAATTAGTCGGATCATATCCATTTTGATCGTTTGAATGTGTTAGTTTGATATCTTCTATTAAAAGGTGTCAATTGAGTCTTAATTTTTTGTAAAAATGTCTCAATTAGATTTTTTGCAGAACAAAATTAGTAACTTCGTTAATGGTATTAATATTTAAAATGACTTACAAAATTAATTACTGATATTTATATTAAAATTCAACGGTAAAATTTATGAATAAAGTGAACTACGTTAATAACTTTGTTAGGAAGAGACCTAATTAAGACACTTTTTTAAAAATTTAAACTCTCAATTAACACTTTTAAAAAATAGAAAGATATAATCTGACTAATTAAACCTAATATTGAGTTATAACTATTAAAACATGTGAGTATTTACATAAAGATGTTGATAAAAGAAAAATATATTGTATGGTTATTTGTTTGGGTAATATATACCTGAATTAAACACATTCACCGATAAATACTTGTCATTTTTAGTACTTGATAAAGTAATTAAAAGATACAAATATATGAGCCAATGTTTCAGAAAACATTAGCTCATGAAAAGTGGAACATCATATTTGATCCTTGAATGTGTGAGATGCTGAAGGAGAAATGAACAGATGTCACAAACACTATAATAATTACTGTGGTGTCTGCAATAATAAATGAAGTCAAAGAAATAATGAGATGGAACAATACTAAAATGACAGATGTTGTAGGCAACCACACAACACAAATAATCAATCACTCTAGCTACTACTTGGACTTCTCATTATACATGTACTCTTCCCACCATGAAAACAAACTTTTTAACCTTAGATTATTTGAGTGTGCTATATTCTATTTATTTTTATTTGTCAAGTATGTGTGGAATTTTTTTAATATTATTAACTGTGTTAAGAATCTAGATGTGAATTTAAGTATGTTGTCCGATAAAAATAATAAAATTGAGGAATATACAATAAAAAAATTCACAAACTCATTAATTTGAGATTTTAGATTAAAATTGGTGTCAATTTTTTAATGTGATTTAGTTTAAATTATAATGATGTTGTATCTCTGGAGCAAATTCCTACTTCAATATATCAATCAAAATTATATCTAAAAGTCACTTTATTAGGTGTTGTTTAATTAAAAATAGATAACTAAATGCATACTTTTTTAATGATCACCAGATTTTTTTTTTCAAGAAAAAAATGTGAGATGTTTGACCTGATATTCCAAATGCAAACTGCTAAATAAGAATCTTACAGGGAGAGCTTGGGCAAATACTCAAAACAAACAACTGCGAGAAAATGCAGAAGATAACACAAAATTTTCGATTCATCTTGTTTCAGACACATGCCTTCCTTAAATATACTTACTATTAATCAAAATTATAAAAAAATCATAACATTTTACAATTTTCATTTTATTCACAAAATTTTAGTAAATATATACACTAAAAATGTTAAATTTAGATATAAGGAGATACCAACAACCTATATAGAGTGAATTTAATTGTTTTTATCTGGTTTCTGACAGTAAAAAAATTGTTATTGCATAAATGCAGAGCGTAAAGCAACTAAAATCGTATATTTTAAAAGTTAGATAACTAAATTCACCAATTTAAAAATCAGCAATAAAATTAAAAAAGAATAAAAGTAAAAATATTTTCCCTTAAAAATTGATTGAAATGATTCATATCGTAGCAATCCTTTTCCTGTATGAGTTTTGATAGATTTGTGGGTAAAGTTGTTTGTCGTTTTGGGAGAGATTCATCTTTCTTTAACCATTCATCTTTTTCTTTCATTTCTCAATTTCAGTACTTTCAAATAATTTGAACTTGAAAGCCGCATTGAAGGGCTTTATTTTGTGTTCTAACGTGTTGGATTTATCTTACACATAGTACCACACAAAAATTGATGTATAGATTTTGTCCCATGTCTATGCTGTCTCCATTGTCGAGAGCTTCTCTGGTTTCAATTCCATCTTCCAATCCTCAATTCTCCAATCATACACCAATAATCACTACCATTTCAAGTTATATTACGTCTTTTTCTTTTCAATCACTTACTTTCCAATCATGCACAATTAATGCTTTATCTTCTTTTTTTATTATAATTAATCTAGATTATTATTATTATTGAGTTTTTTTATTGGTTCTTTAAATATTTTTTCTTCATTTAAGTTATATTAAATTAGTTTGTTAAAGATTTTCTTTAAACTCATATTTAGATAAGTAGAGTTTATTATTTTTCTTATTGATACCATATTTGTAAATAAATTTGATCAATTTCAAACTAAATATAAAAATATATTTATAAATATGATTTAATTTAATTATTTTGTAAATGTTATTTCTTAACAAAAAACAATATATATTTTTAAATGATATTGTTGTATTCAGTAGCCAACTTTTCATGAAATTTTTATGTTTTTTTTAGTATTTAGACACTATTTACAAACTTATGTACAACTATTTCAAACATGTAAATGTTACGTCATATTCAATTATATGAACAGTACAATGTAAAAAAACCAAGATGAAAAAAAAAAGAAAACTCACATTCTACATAGCCAAAAAAAAAACGGATTTATAGGAGTTACTTTAACCAACTACTTAAATAAAGTTTAAATAAAAAATTCTATCAACAAAGTTTGTAAGCAAATACAAATATTCAAATTACAGAGCGTTTTATTTCACATTTTCAAAATAGCATAAGAGAGACCACAATCCTTGGAATCAATAGATGGAAGCATTAAAACATCCTATGTTTGCATTTTTAAGGAATCATTTGATGATTTTCTTTTTCGGAAAATTAATTGAATTGAATATTTTTTTTCCAACTATCTGATTGACTGTGTATTCTTTTTCTATTATTTCTTTCAAAGGTGTGGAATGATAAGATTGTTTACCGGTCATAAAATAAAATATTTAAATAAAAAAAAACAGTTACCTTTGTTTTTTTATGATTTATTTATTTAGCTTGTTTCAATGAGATCCTCTACCAGCCATTTGAATATTTGATAAATTTTTGATTCACAAACTACTTATTAATATCTTTTCTGGGACCACATGAATGTTCAGTTAGACCTAACGAAAGAACCCCATCCTCCTTAGTTAGTACAACCGTCAGCCTCTTCCCTACACATTGCTGCACAAAATGGATTCATCTCGTGCTTTTGGATTCAGAATGAAAAAACATTTTCCTCTCACTCTCAGGTCCTCAGAATAAATACAATACTAGTTTAAAATAAGACTTTATGGAAATCTGAACAGAGATATAATACAATGCATTACCCTTCCCAATGAGATAGATACTGAAAAATTGTCCTTCTTTTTCAACTTTTCAACTTTTCAACTTCATTCTTCTTTTTTATTGTTATTACACATGCACCAACCCCATCTCATAAAACACTGGATGCTTCTTACTTCTCTAAATCTAACATTTCCTCACATGACTCTTCAGAGAAATTGTGGCACCACAGATTCTTATGGTTGCTAGCTAGCAAGGCATCCCAAGCAAAGGTTTATGTGAATTTACAACGAGACAAATAACTGGTCAATCTTGCTAAAAAATGACCACTTTATTGTACGAGGTGAAATATGACAACTCAACGCATAAAAAACTAATATTTAGTAGAGCATCACGTGGTTAACCTTCGCCTAGCTCTTTCTGCAAGGTGAAACTAAAATTCAATGGCTACAATTGTCTTGGGATTATATGAAGGCCAGCTACCATGTTTCAAGCAGTGTGGTCCATAACCAGAATGATTGAGCGTTAACGCTAAGATTTGAACAAACATATAAATAGATCACAAGATTTATCTTTTTCGGTTATCCCCATCCTACCTCTCTTCTGTTATTTAAAAGGGGAAATTCTTCTATCATTTTTTACGCCACAAAATCTTGTGCCACTGAGTTAATTTTATCTTCTGGGAAAACGAAAAAGCAGAAGGAAATGAGTTACTAACAAACATAAAGCTAAAACACGTATGATTCACTCCGATTTTCTCGAAACAATGTTAACTTCTTCAAATAAGCTAATCCAAAACCTGATTGATAGACTCGGTCACAGCTCAGGCTCACAATTCTGAGGCAATCCTCTCAGGATTCACCCATACCATATTAGCCCACTGTTTCAATACCCCAACCAGTTTGCGTCGTTGTGTCCCTTTCAACTCTCCCTATTATTGATCCCCTCGATGAACACAACGACGGCTGTAACATAAAGATTAAAAGCAGTACTGCATGATGAGGACAATGACTTTATAAGAAAATACCCCCACCGATCCTACTGTACAAAAACCTTTAAAAAATCCAGACACTAACACCTTCGGTTAGAAAAGAAATATCCCAATCCCCAGAAGACAGACAGAAAAAAAGTAAACGAATAAGCTATGACAAACCAAGGGAACTAAAATGAAACACTAAATAGAGCACTTCAGATGCTAAGAAGATCGGCTGGTGGAGATTGAGAAGGATTGTGATGATCTTTAGAGGCTGTGGATGGAGATTCTAAAGCATTGGATGATGTCAAAGAGGATTCTGTTGAGTCCTCCTGTTTAGAACCAGGGAGCTTTGGAAGCTCTGTCAGTATTTGGACAACTTCGCGCATAGTTGGTCTCTCTACGGCCTGTTCTTCAACACATAGCATGGCTACATAGAAAACATGCATCAGTTCGTGGAGGGGAACCGACGAAAGCCTAGGATCAAGAACTTTAAGAACTTCTTCCTTATTAGAGTCCGTCATTTTCCTTGTCCATTGCACAATGTCCACACCGTCACCAAATTCCCCAACTGGTTTCCTGCCAGTTACAAGTTCTAAAAGAACCACGCCAAAGCTGTACACATCGCTTTTCTCATCAACTTTCAATGTGTAGGCATACTCTGCAATCAAACATCAATCAGGAATCATGAACTGAAATGAAGCAGGCTAATTATAAACTATAAGTACCAACCAAACATGGAACTATCAAAAGCAAAATTAAAGCAGGCCACCTTGATTAGAAATTAAGTAAAAGAAAGGCAGTACGTGAAAAGTTGTATATAGTTCTATACATCTGGTATTTTGTCCATAACCATCACTTTCCTGTTGCGAATGATTCTAACCTATGACTACAGTATTATCTACTTCATAGGTGTGGAGAGCGGGCTATGGAAAAAAATCAAATTCAAACAGAGCAGACTACCTACCATTTACTTTCAGTACTTTGGCTTAGAAATAAATATACTAAATAAATAAGCAGACCAATCAAGTGATCATTTAGGTATGATAGAAAATCAAAGTGAAGAAAAACCACATGACAATGTTAATTAATTTAGGGGCATCACCTGAATATCAACAGTCAACACCTAAACATGATCAGTCAGTGAGTCAAATTCTCAACAATAATTGAAAGTACAAACAGTAATGATCGAGCGGGAAAACAAGTTACCACATCCATGTAGTAATGCATTAATTATGACAAAATTGAACTGTACCTGGAGCTATGTATCCATATGAACCAGCAATAGCAGACATGCATTCAGATGTCCCAGAATCTTGCAGGAACTTGGCAAGCCCAAAATCAGCAACATGGGCTTCATTATTAGAATCAAGAAGGATGTTGTTTGACTTCACATCACGGTGAACAATGAGCGGAGAACAATCATGGTGCAGATAGCAAAGCCCTTTGGCAGCCTCCACGGCAATTTTATACCTTATGTCCCAATACAAATGACCTCCCTTCTTTCCATGAAGAACCTCACCCAAGCTTCCATTGGGCATGTACTCATAGACCAAAAGGTTAGTCTCATGGTTTGAACAGAAACCCAGCAGTCTAACAATGTGCCTGTGTCGGATTCGCCCAAGTGTCTGAATCTCCGCATTGAACCCGTGGTCGTGGGAAGAGCCTCTACTCATAGCGGGAAGCCTTTTCACGGCAACATGATCCCCGTTAGGCATAGCCCCTTTGTATACAATGCCTGCACCTCCTTTGCCTATAATATTATCCTCCTTCAAGCAATGCAAAACATCATCAACAGTGAAGTCCAAACGTTGGAATGCAGTCAACTTCCATGCACGAGCCTCACTGGCCTTCTTCAGTGATCGAGCCTTAAATATTGCCGCCACAGCAAAAGCAATGGAACATAAAAGCAAACCGACAACAAGTAGAAGCTTCACAGAAGACGAGAGTCCCTTACCATGAGGTTGATGTGCACCATTGGTAACCCCATCCTTGCAAGCACCTAAATAGGGACCACAGAGGTCAGGGTTTCCAAGGAAAGACGTGTAGTTGAAGTAGCTGAACTGACCCGTACCGGGCACCAAACCAGACAGATTGTTGTACGAAAAATCAACAGAAGTTAAGCTTTGCATCGAGGATATTGAAGAGGGAATGCTACCCACTAAATGATTACTCGAGAGATTAAGGTAATTCAATATCCTCATTCCAGTAATCTCATTTGGGATCTCTCCGGAGAGTTCATTGCGGCTAAGGTCCAGAAAAGTCAACAACTTACATTGACTGATCTCAGGTGAAATAGGACCCGAGAACTTGTTGCCACTAAAATCAATCTTTGAGAGCTGTTGTAACCTCCCAATCTGAGGAGGTATCCGACCCGAAAACATGTTACCGTCAAGAAGGAGCTTCTGCACGCTGGAGAAGTTGCCAATAGAAGGAGGCAAGGCCCCAGAAAGCTGATTGTTAGATAGAGTTATCTGACCAAGATTAACAGCTACAGAACCCGCCTCCGGAAACTCTCCAGAGAGATAATTATCCTGAAGCTCAACCTGGGTCAGTTTGGGAAGTCCAAAAAGCCCTTTCGGAATGGACCCATTTAGAAAGTTCTCTCCCATTCGAATCCGAGTAAGGGATTTACAACTCCCAAGCGCTTCCGGAATTGGACCAAACAAGAAATTCTCGAGAGTTATCAAAGTCTGAAGAGTGTTCCCAGAACAGAGGTAAGGAGGCAAAGTCCCGGTTAATTTGTTAGAAGAAAGATCAACAACGTTCAGTCTCCCGTTCTTGCCTAAACCCTCAGGAATGCTACCTGTGAAGTTGTTTTCCCACAGTTGCACCACTTCCAGCGCCGGAAGGTCCCCTATAAACTCCGGTATTGCTCCGTGAAGCTTGTTCCTGAACAGGTTCAGCAGCGTGATATTCTTGAGCTCGCTGAAACTCGCGGGAATCTCGCCGGAGAGCATGTTGTTAGACAAATCCATCGATTTCAGGCTCTTCAGGTTCCCCAGCTCCGGCGTCAGAGGCCCTGTTAGCGCATTCACCTGAAGGAACAGCGTGTCCAGCTTCTGCAGCTTACCCAGCGCCGGTGTAATCTCGCCGGACAAACCACAATACGCGGCGTCCAGCCTCACCAACTCTGACAAGTTTCCGATCTCCGGCGGAATGCCGTCCACGTAGGTGTTGAAGTAGCCGATGTAGAGCTCCCGGAGGCTGGTCAGGTTCCCGATCTCCGGCGGTATTTTCCCGTCGAGCTCGTTTCCGGAGACAGCAAGGTACTCGAGGCGCGGCCACTGCCCGTACTCCGGCGGGATCCGGCCGGAGAAGAAGTTCCCGCCGAGATGCAAGTGGCGGAGGTTAAGCATCTGCGCGACGGCGAGAGGGAGTGCGCCGGTCATGTTGTTGTTGTAGAGGTCGAGGACCTCGAGGCTCTGGAGGCGCGAGAGCTCCGGGGGGAAGGTTTGGTTAAAGCCATTGTTGGAGAGGTTGAGGAGGCGGAGGGCAGAGAGGGACGAGAGCGCCGGGGGGATGGGGCCGGAGAACTTATTGTCGGCGAGCGAGAGATTGGAGAGGAATGGGAGGTGAGCTATGTCGGCAGAGAGAGTCCCGGAGAGGTTGAGTCCGGTGAGGTTGAGAGCGACGACGTGGCGGTGGGCATCACATGTGACGCCGAGCCAGGAACAGTGAGAGGTGGAGGCATTCCAGGAAGAGAGAACGGGTGGAGTGGCATCGTCGGTAATGGCTGAACGAATAGAGATAAGGGCGTTGTAGTCTGAGAATGGCAACGAAAGGGTTTGATGAAGATGGAAAAACAGAAATAGAAAGAGGACACGCATTGGGGTAAGGAAGAGAAGAGAAGAGAAGAGAAGAGAAGAGAAGAGAGTGTAGGTGAAGGGTAGAAGCTAGAAAGAGAAAGAACTGAAACTCACTCAGGCCCCGTCTCTTATCTTAAAGGAGAGGGAATTTTCTCAAGTTATGAATTCTAATTCAACTCTTTTTACCTTTTTGAAAAAAGGGCAAAAAGGAAAATAGAATTAACCATCAATCATTGACCCACGGCAAGCCATGGTGATCGCTGAATCTCTGAAGTTGGTGCAGAAGCGGTGGATGTGGTGGATCCACCTCCTCACCAACTCTATTCTTTTAAACAACCCACTTAGCATACATCATTATTGTTTCTCATTCATCCTAACCTTAACTTCTCATGCAAATGATCTAGAAATAAGATTTTATGCACATAATATGGTCTTTTTATTTTAACCTAAAAAATTATTTATATCTTCACCTCATATTCAATTTAAAGAAAAAATAAATATTCCTCGTACTTATATATTCAATTAATATAAAATATTTCTCTTAGAATCATAACAAATTAGGACAACGTTCATTAGAATGAGTTGATTTGGCAATCTTAAGATTGTATGCATAGTTTCACACAGAGCATGAAAATGAGCTATAAGAAATTAACTTCATATAAACTAATGATGATGGTAAATAAAAAATAAGTTGATTTTGAACTCATGAGAGTGGTAGATATTATTTTAGAAATTAGTTTTATATTTATGCAATGTGTTTTTGGAATGTATATTTGGATTTTTATTTGTAAGGTTGGGAAGGAATGTTCTATAATAATGATGATATACTTATAACGTGAAAACAAGATACATTAAAAATCTAATAGAATGTATGAAATTAAAACTTTGGAATTTTAGAAATTTATGGTATAATTAATTCATGCAGGAGTTTAGGATTTATTCATAGATGATTGATTTCTTTTTTAATTTTTATTAAGGTAATAATTTTTAGTATTGTTTTGGTTTATTTTATATGTGTTAGAATTATCACTTTGAGTTGTTAATTGCTAAGTTTCCATTATTATACGAAAATTTGGTGGAGTTATGGAAAATTAATCTTGTTTTAATAAAATTGATTTGAAAGTTTTGAATTATATAGAGTAGTGTAAAATATATTTTTGGAATTTTTTGTGTGGTTTGTTTTTCAAGAAAAACGATGACAATTTTAAAATTATGAAAGGATAATAGACTTTGGTTGTTAAGGGAATCGAAATCTATAAATATAAATATAAAGTAGTATAGGGAATTGAAGTCTAAAGTACTTAAAAAATTCATTTTATTTTTCATCTTCTAATTTGTGAGAGTGAATATGTTTTGGTTTTACAAAATAACCAAAAAAATTTGAGAACAATTTTACAAATATTTGGTAAAATTATGATGAATACTTTTAAAATTTAATTATATTTTAAGTTTTTGATAATTTTGAAAATTTTTTTAGTTGAGTTCTTATTAAATATTTGTGGTTTATTGAATTCTCCATAAATTTATTACTTTTTAATTAGTTTATTAATTTTTATTTTTATGTTGAATGAGTAATGTAAGCGTTAAATTGGTGACATAATTGATGTCTTGTTATGCCTCCTTATTAAACTATAGTCCCATATTATTTTCTTATTTTAAAATTTTTTAATTTATAATTTTATAATTTTACAACTCTCACATAATCAACAAAAACTACACACCCTTTACCACTAGCAATCATACACACCACTCACAAATGAAGAAGGCATCTCTGCCATGTTGAATGAATCTCTACCATTCCATGCAAATCCACGTTGAAAGTAGTATTGATAATTGATGGGTTTATATATTTTTCATATGTTGGTTATAGTAATCGAGAGATGGTAATTCTATATGACACTAATTTTACACCTATAAGGTATTTTATACCACTTTTACATCAATATTTTAAGGTAATGGTGTTATAAATCTTTATTCTTATATATTGTTTACTTTTGTTTATATGGGACTTTTGACTTACATTTAGACTATTTCCAACAATCTTCTCTCAAGTGTAAGTTTTTTTTTTTTTTTTTACTATATGGTATATTTCCTTTCATGTGTATGGTAACTCTTTTTTTGTTATGGTTATGTAGTTAATCAGTGTGTATGATGACCTATTTTGGTTATGGTTATACACTCAGTCATTCCGAACATTTTTAATACCATTATTTGATTTATATATTTCATACAAATTAGTTATAGTCATTAAATTATTTGAGATTATATATATTATATATCATACACATATAAGATATTAATAATTGATTCTATTCATAGTATTTTTGTTGACAAAGGGAAGCTCATAGACCATACGTTGATTTTTTCCATCACCGCACATGTCTTTCCATCATTATAAACCATAAATCAAAAGAAACACAACACGAGAGTATGCAGGTTAGCCACACCCCCAGAATCGTAGGAATTTTGTAAATGATGAGAGTTTTGATTAGGGTTGCAATTGCCAAAACTGAAAATAAAGAAAGTTAGCGATGTCCTGATATTGATAATAAGGAACAGGAGGAAGCAGATACCAATGATGCCAAAAGGACAATGGTAGTTTTGAATCGAAGATGTCCAACGTTGACCCACTTCACCTTTTTTCTCTAATACGTGTCTCCTTTCCTTTCTTCTTGTCCTTCTCCTACCAATTAGTTTAATTATTAAACACTATGAACCTCACTTGAATCATAATGGCACCAGAGGTCACGTCACTGTTCTTCCTCATGCTTACTGCAACACTGCATGAATCACTTTCCACGCGATAACGTTACAACAAGCAACCACAGAAAAACTACATAATTTTCCATATTATCGAGACCCAACTTTGAGTTGCTGATTCATTCATCACCTTTCAGATTCGACTCACACTGCTACCATTATTTCAAATGTCTTTGATGTAACATCCTCGATATTTTTCATACGTCATGTGAACTCCATACAGATATTAAACCTTCAAGATACTAGAGAAAATCCGTCGCAAAAAAGATGAAAAAATTTCATGTTTTTTAATTAAGTTGTTATACTGTAAATGGTTAGATGAAGCATAAAATAAAGATTAATAATAAACTGAAGTACATTACTATAGAGTAGTTTTGAGAGTGCAGATTGATTAGGGGACCACTCTAACTAATAATACAACTAATTAGACCTGAAATTGAGAATGCGTTCAAATCCATCGTATTCTGTATCCCAAACTTCAAAACAAAGTCTTATATATTTTAATGTCACTGTCCCTTTAATTCTGAGAAACAAGTTAAAGGTCCCTGTTTCCTATCCTAATCTTTTGCTAGATGAAACAAAATTCACCAAAATATGATTTACAAATTTATTTTTAATCATGTTGTATATTCAAAATTATGCAATAGATTTTCAAATAAAGTACTGTAAATAGAACTTTTTCCAATTTTATATATTTCAATGCCACAATTAAAAAGTCTTGTTTTTTGTGATAATGCAAAGATAACTTTTAGCTCTATATTAAATTTTGTAAAATTGGTAAAGTACGTAAATTATTCAAATCTACTAGCGATATTTTAAGACGCAAATAATGTTTTACTAATTTTAAACATAAAATACGTTTGTCCACGGAAACAAGAACAGTAAAAATAATAAATAAACTGTAGTTATTTATAAAAAAAAAACAGATTTTAACCAAAAAAATATACATTTCAAGCTATTTTTAAAATTTCCATGTGCATATATAATATTTTTTTTAATTATACCTTTTTTCTTAAAAGGAAATGAAGTATATAGAATTAAAAGTTGAATAAATGGATGGGTATTTTAACGAGAAATAATCGGTATGAGAAATTATGAACGGAGTAGGAAGTGTGATTGAGAAATGACGATGTTGGTTGAAGAGGAAGAGAACAGTGAAGGTTTTAAATGCGTGTTTGTGTCGTTTTGAATCCAACAATTTCTGCTTATCCCTTTTCCTACATGATAAGGGTGACCAATTCCTATCACCCAACAAAATGCACTTGCTTTTTCTTCACAATTTTTTAACTTAAATTAGTATGCAATTTATGCATTGTTATTGTTTATTTCAGAGAGGAATAGAAAGGGAAGAAACAAAAAATATTTCTCTTTTGAAAAAGAACGAAGTAAAAGGGGTTTATTTTTTCATATTTTTTTATAATAAAATGTTACGATGAAATAAATGATTAATATCAATGAAAAAATTAAAGAAATAATTTGACGTTGTTAGATTTTGTAAATCTTCGTTTTCAAAAGTGATATTATGAGATACAGTTTTACGGTCAATAAAAAATTATATGGATATTTTAAGTTAAAAATGTTACATATTAAATTAAGACCAAATTATTTCAACTATACATACCACAATTAGACATTCATACTGTTGGGCTTCACGGCCCACATCAAATGGTGCCCCTTTACTTTAATTCTTAGGTAAATTCAACCACATACATGTTTTGACTAAAGATTACACATACAAACATATACACTTTCTTATAACTGGAAGAGATTCAGCCCAATTAAAATTGAAAATAATTGAGCCATTTCACCCAATTCGTATAGCCCACTAAAGGAGACCCAGTCCATATACTACAATTTACTGTTTTGAAATTGTTATGGCCAGAATGATTTATTCTATTCATATATAAAAAAACGTAAATAAAAATTGAACAACCTGTAATAGTAAAAAGTCAACTAGTCGTCAGGTGTATATAAAATTTGCTTTCTCATTTATTTTTTAATTGGAATGACTCGAAAAGACAAAGAGACTTGTAGATTGATTTATGAATTAACTATAATGATATAATAATATGAAATAATTAAACATAGATGTAGATCGAAGAAAGGCATGGGTATATTCAAATGGTTACCAGATTACCAAGGAGATCGCATAATCTATGGTGGGACCAAGTGGTGGTTTCCTCTATTAGAACCAAAATTCATACCAATAACATTTCAGATTTAATTATTCATTTCATTTCTAAATAGCTGCGCATATTATTTTTAACCACTTTTAATCTTTACAATCATTTTATTCCAAGTAAAAAGTCAAAAGAATTAAAGATGATATATATATATATAAGAACTAAACAAGTATATTTTTTAAGTATAGGAATTAAAAGCAAAGTTTTTTTAAGCATAGAACGAAGTAATTAAAGATGTTATTTATCACACTTTTCTTTTTTTTTAACTTTATAAATATGAATTGGAGTGTAGATCCATCATTTTCAAAACAATATATCAATGAATGAATATTGAAGCAAGATACATATAGATATATAACTTGACCCACAAAAAAGATATATGCAACTAAACAGAATAAAAAGTATATTTAAGGAAGAAAATAATAGCAACTTGTCGCTGCTACAATTAGAAGAATTTTATACAGAAGCAACCAAGCACAAAACGACAAGAGGAACAAATTTAAAATATGTGTCTGCTATTTAGTATCTATCAAACCAGAACCTTTTTCACAAGCTGAGAAACGACAAGAAAGAGGTCTATATGATAAGTCAAAGCCTCTCAAAAACCCCTCTTGAAGAGGGGAAAAAAACTACCAAAGATCTGAAAATGCTATTCTGGTGTAGGGTAACATAGCCGAATAATCAACTACGCAAAAAGCAACAGAAGAAAACACCTTGGCACCATGTGCTTCTGTTCAAGATCCCCACACCATATAGAGCAGAACAAACCCATGTACACTCTATGCAAACTACTCCGCAGGCCCTTCATATATAACTCCAGAATCCACTTCATGGATGAAAAAGGAAAAATAAAGCACTGCGATGAAAATCATTATTCACTAAACTTATTCTTCTACATATCATGCACATCATAAACAAATTCCTTGAACAGTTAGGCTCCATCAACTTGCTTCAAAGCCTTTCGTAACCTTCCTAGGAGATCCTTTGCTGCCATGTAGTTTTCCTTCATCTGCAGGAAAGAAAAATACCATGTTGGTCTTGGTCTAGCTATGAGAGACTATTATGTAGTCTGAAATGGTGATTAACTAAACCACACTTGCATTGCATGAGCATTGTTCTCGAGTACTAAAACATAATTTTTTTACCTGAGCAATAATGGTTACGTCAATATTGTTATTGCCGAAGGGCAAAAGGCTGCTACTCTGGACAATGAAATGAAGCTTTTCTAATTCGCTGAGAATCACTGCCGCACGGCCACTGTGTTTATCGCTTTGAGTTCTGATGAGTACGTCTTTCCCAGAAACTCTTACTTCGATTTCAGGGAGTGAATTGTCGCAGTGGCTGTCAGAATTTTCAGCGTCAGCAAAGAGAATGGATCTTTTCACCAGGACTGAAGAACCAGTAGTGATCTTTGCTGTTTTCTCCTCTAGAGTTTGCACGCGCTCTCGCAGTTGTTTCACGTACTTGATAGCATCTCCCAACACAGAAGCCTTGTCCATCTGCGCATGCAACCACCCACATAACTTAATTGTTCATATATATAAATTGTAACTTTTGGATAGAAAGAAAAAGTCAAGCTGAGAGTACCTTCTTGAGGCCTGGGAGGACGGCAGAAAGAGCGATGAACCTCTGGCTGAGCTTTTCCCTTCGTTTTCTTTCGGCTATTACGTGCTCTTGCGCTTGGATTGGGTTCCTAGCAGTTATGCCAACCTGGTTCGTTCGATTATCAGAAATGAAGAAACTTTTGTCCTGATATGAACCTTGAGAAACGAAGTCTGTGAAGTCCATGTTCTCACTGGACGGGTTTTCGCTTTTAGGCTTCACATGGAAGTTGCGAAATTGTTGGGAAGCACGCGGTGAAGGATTAAAGTGGCCAAAAGAAATGAGCTGGGAGGATGGAGAAGCGGAAACACTGTGGGAAATTGAGTCAGTGGAACAAGTTTTGAAGGTACTGAATGTGTTGTTGAGCCTCTTGGTTGGTCTTGGAGGGGTAAATGAGTGATCAGGACTTTGAGCTGGGAAACAATTTGGAGTGCTCTCTGGGGATCCTGAGAAAGACTCGAAGTCAAAATCATCCAGTGAACATGCAAAAGAATCCATCTGGTACTGATCAACAAAAGTTGGATACTCCATTTCCTGTCAAAAGTTAAAGTAAGATTACTTTCTCTGCTTATATGTTTTTCCTAATTGGTGTGAATTATGATGAGTTGCTATGCATTCTTACAAGTTCAGGCAAGTAGTTGGTGGACGCGATTTCCATCATCTTCAGTTTCCTTCGTTTATAGAGGCCTGAAAGTCAACAAAAACATCAATTAATTATTTCAGATGATAATTGAAGGATCAAGAAATGAACTTTCTTAGCATAGTTAACTGAAAATGATGTGCATATGCAGGAGGTGAAGTGATAAATGAAACATGAATGAGTAAAGAGATTGGGGAAATATGGTACCTTGAATGGAAGATGGGAAGAGCGGAGGAGAGGGTGGAGATTGAGGAGAAGAGATTAAGGTTGTGAAGTTGGGAGATGAGAAAAACGATGTTGTTGGAAATGTTTTATAAAGGGACACCGTACACGCTTCATACCCGGGTCAATAGGAGCACGTGTGAAAATGTATCCCATGTTCTTTGGTGGTCAGTTGGTGACTTTTGAATGCGGCTGAGCCCTGTCTTCACTCGCATTTACGTTTGGTCAAACTATGGGTTCTTCTTTTGTTTCATCATATGTGTAATTTTGTTGATCTTCCTCTCTTTTCGAACTTTTTTAGCAGCTCCATCATTCAGAACCTAGAGCCGGTATTTGGACTCAAAAGAGAAAAACGAGAGAAAGAAGAAAAGACGTAAATAAACAAGTTTCAATTCAACAGATTTTCCTCTCATATCTTCTGAAAAGTGTGGGTGGAGAAAAATGCTACTCCACCACAAATTCATTGTAATAAATGTGTTCATTCAAACAAAACCAAAACACCACATGAGTTTCATATTCTTTTTTTTTCACGCACATTATTCATACAAAAAATAAAGAATCCATTGATTTAACACAATAGTGTTTATCTATCTTATCTTTCTAAACCACGCTTAGTTAGTATGTTATGTTTGAAGTAATTGTAATGATAGAATGGTTAAGTTAAAAATATACTCCGGTCTAACAAAAGCCTAAGTGATTATGTTAAAATTATTAATCTCACAAATTGTTTAGAATTAAATATTTTTCAAAACAATAAGTCTATTTATAAATAATAGCATAGGTTATGTGTGGATACGCGTACCAATCCTTTGTTCATTCCCACTCCCATCAAACTGGAAAGAAACGCAGACACTCTCCCTCTCAAATCAAATAGAATAATAACAACATGCCTTTCCTCAATTATATTTATTATTATTTGAACACCCACTATCACTTTTCTTCCTTAATTTTATGATTATTCATTAACCTATGTACATTGCCCCCAACAAATCATAGCATCACACTTTTTTTTATTCACTAACGTTGCCTTTCTGAAGTACCCATTCTAAGCTTACACGTTTTTTTTTTTCGTATATCACTTTCAAACCAGAATTGGATTATCGCTCGCGTAAGCCTACTGACGAATGAATCTCAACTTTGTTTTCTCTCTTATATACGTTTTCAATCATCTCATAATTGTCAAAGATTATAATATACTGGATAAAAATTTCACCATTTTGTAATATTACACTAAACTTAAAGTTTTTTCTATTTAATGATGATAAAATTTATCATAACTTAAAGAAGTGTCGATAGATATTTCATGTCACCTATATATGTAATTGGTTGAAATAAATTTGAGAAAAAGTATTACTCTGAATAAATATGAGAGTTGAATATGTATTATGACAAAGGACAATGATATTTCTTTGGCAGTAAACATATGGTCTATGTCTTAAAATAATAATAAGAAAATTTTGATGTTTAAACCTTAATTATCACTATAATTTTTGAATTATCATTTCATTGTTATATTTTTTGAATTATTGAGTTAATGTTACAGTTGTGTTACAGTTGTTTATTATCCTTTAATTTATTCCATTGGTTATTTTTATTTTAATAAATATTTTTACCGAGAAATTATAACTATTTTAAATTATAATGAATATTTTTTTTTTGCAGAAATACTACTTCAATTTTAATCAAAATAAAAGTTTAAATTATAAATTTTTTTAATGAATTTTAAAAAAATACAAAGTTATAATCATAAAAAAATGTAATTGTCTTCTATTAAGGTTTGATTCAGTAACTAATCATGTTCTTTTTTAATTTTACGTCTTTTAACTAATTTTATTAAATGCTTTCAGTTTAACTTTTGAGTTTTTTCGCACCTTTTCGGTTTCTTGCTTATATAAATTAAACAATTAATCGAAAAGCTTTATTTTTGTGACTAAAAGTAACTTCTAATTCTGATATATACCATATTTTAAAGAATTTTGGGATAGTAATATCATAATATTAATTATATTTTTTAATTAACAATTGAAATAATCAAATAATAAGGTCAATTATATCAAATAAGATAGCCTATAATTTTATGATTCTACTCGACTATTAGGTTATTTTTATGACCTAAAATTGAATCTTCAAGTTTTACATAAGAGAAACTCATTTTTATAACCCCTATTTGCAAACACTACTAAAAAAAGTCGTTTATGTTGGATATTTATAATTAAATTTAAGTCATACAAAATATCAAATATAAATTTACATTGGACCATATAATGTTGATGTTGATGTAAATTTACGTTAAATTTGATAGTGTTGGATATGAATTTTTAATTTATTTGATTTTACATTAAATAAAAATCTGAAATAAAAAAAATAAAAACTACATAACAAAGTGATATAAATAAAAAAAATTAAACATGAAAGTTGATTAGTTTTTCGAGGTGGTCAATATTCTCATCTTTTTTAATGCATGACTTAAATTCACATTTATATTTTCAACAACAGTCTAGAATATCTAAAATAGAAAACTTGATAAATCTCTATTTGATACAAGAAAACATAAAAAACAATTTCAATTTTTTTTGACAAATATAATTAAGTAAAATGCCTAAAATCTAAAAAAGTAATAATTCAAAAAATACTAACAAAATAAAAACACTATTAGCAAATGGTGGATTTTCAAGAAATTTTGGATCTCCGATCCCTTCCTCTCATCATTTTAAGCAAATTTCAAGCCTAGGTTTATATCAAAACTTACAAGGTTTGAAGTTTTACTCCATCAATTTTTTGTATTTCAATATATATATAAACATTTCATCAAATGTAAGGACTTTATTATCAAATATGCATTAGAAAAATTAAAATTGGATCAAAACTCATTATTTATTTATTTTTAGTGATTTTAACAAGAAAATAAAAATAAACAAATGCAAGAAAAAAAATACAACATATTTATAATACTTAAAACAAAACTGTAAACAACGAAACAAAGCAACAACAAAATAAAAAAAATGAAAAGCATTCATGCATTGTCCTAATTTGAGATATCTAAAAATAACTATAATTTTAAAAGATAATGGTACCTTAATTCACTCCTTTTATCTACTTTTAACTCATTATTCTAATCACTATTAGATCATCACATCACATCATTAAAAAGAATCAAAATAGATAATCTAATGATGTTTAAAATAATAGGTTAAAAGTGAATTAAAAGGAGTAAGTAAAAAAAATTATCCAATTTTAAATTCAATAGTATAGTGAAAATATAGAGCATCTAATTTAATAAGAGGACTCATAAATACTTACCGCCACTAATTTTAATTACAAAAATAACTTTTAAAACGTCCACAACCACTTTATGAACAAAAAACGATAAAGAAAAGAAATAAAAAAAAACAAAAACTTTAATTTAAGTTTTTTTATGTCAAATTATTAGACATTTAATTTAAATAATTTTAATTATTTTGTAAAAATACCTCACATTTTTTTCGTCGTTTTCTCTTTTAAGTCCAACGTAAAACAATTGACTTAGAAGACTAATTTTGTGCTACTCTTTATCATATTACTGACCGTAATAAATAAAGTGTATGATAAATAGCATAACATCCTTAATAATTTATTTTTTTCGATTGCCTTTATCACATTATTCGTCTTATATATAAACCTTGTTTTGAAAGTACAAGAATTATGGAAATAAAAATAATTGTGGAAGAAACATAATTTCCTAATAGTTTTTTTACAATATTTTTATTAACAATTAAAAATTATTAGAAATTATAAAATTGTATAAATATTAATTTTTTATTTAAAGATTTTTTTTTTCTGAACTTATGTTTAATAATTAAAAATATTGAAAACCGTGTTAAAAATATTATTGATACTGGTATTACAAGTTTAAAGTGAGAAAATATCTTATAATATTTACATCAACAAGTATCAATTTAATTGCTGTTGAATGAACTTATTCACTAATAAATAATATATGATTAAAATAAAAATTAAACATATAATACTAAAATAATATATATTTTTATCCAATGCACTCTGAGAATGTTAATATGCAAGGTAGCTCAGGAACCGACACACTCCACGTGTTTAATATCCTGTTGGATGATTAAGGATTAAATGATGACTAGTATCATGTCGCTTAGTTAATTAACTGGTAAATAACTACGAACATAAAATGAAGAATGAATGATTAATTCCACGTGATAAATAAGTGAGGTCAATAATCGCGTTTATGTCAATGCATTGTTCAGTTTTTCAACTTTTGGCTACTGACACTGATTAAGGTAATCCGTGTTTAGAATTATTAACCATTAAAATAGTTGTCGTCCTTCCTTTTAGTTTTTATCATAATTCTGGTAAAGTATTCTATATTCCATCTTTAATTATTGCTGTCGGTTTCTAATGGTAAAATTTTCTAGTATATACCTCAGCTTTATCGCAGTTGATACAACGTGTGTATATTTTTATCAACAATAACGAAACACATTAATTACAAGGAATGAAATCAAGATCAAAAAGTAATAATTGAAATAATCTTTATTAAAAAAATACCAAAATGAAAATAATCTCATATTATATAAGAAGTGATTTTATTTTAAAATTTATGAAGTAAAACTACAAATACTACTATTTCTAGTAACTTGTTTAACTTTTCTAAATGGCAACATGCCGTTTTTTTTTTCATTATTTGCTTTTGGTTTTTCTGAATAATCAAGCTCGAAACATCCCTATCTATTCACAAGTTTACTTAAATTATATTTTTTAAATGATAAAATTTAAGTTTCTTTATTTAATACCAGCATATATGTGTATGTATTTTTTAAATATACATAGTATTATATTAGTAGATAATGATATTATAATATTATTAAGTTAATATATAAAATAAAATTATATTTATTAAAAATAAAGTTAAATATATCAGAAAAAAAATGAGAGAATAACGGTTGATAAATAAGAAAAAAGAGAAGAAGCAGAGATAGACGATTTTATAAAAAACTTGTAAAAATCACGATTAATTTTTAAAAATTTAATAAATAATTATATTTTAAAGAATAAAATTGAAATTTTGAAATGTAAACACAAGATAAAATTCTCTTTATATATTGTTATAAATAAAAAAATCAAATATTATATAGAAAAATTATAAATTCATTAGCTTAATAAAGTGATCTATAAATTTATCATTTTAAAATTTTAGATTAAAAGTGATTTTAATTGTTTATATGATTCTTACCATAATGTTATTGATATTGAATATTTTTGATGAATTTTCATTTAAAACTCTTCGGGAGCATCAAAGCTAACTGTAATTCTCCTTATTAGTAATAGAAAGATTAAAACTTCTCTTCATGTTTTCTATTTCTTTGTAGGCACGTGTTTTTTTTTTTAACTCATAATTGATCAAGATCAACAGCAAATCTTCTTTAGACACGGGTATTTCCCTAATTTTTTTTAAAACATTTTAAATTTATATATTTGATTTTTTTTAATTTTAAATTATATTGAAAATTCATGAAAATTAAATTAGATATATTTTTTATTTTTTTTATAAAACATAATAATTAATGTTAATAAATAATAAAATATAAAATAAAATATAATATTATTAATATATTTGTGTTATTATATTTTTTTTTTTTTGAGTTTCTAATATATTACATTGATCTTTCACTTTTACATGTTTTTTTTTTATTTATGAATAAAAAAGAAATTAGACAGAAACTTCTATTTTTTTCTAATTTTTCATACATAACCTTCTGAAAATAAATCTTATCTTATTTAATAATAAAATATTAATTTAATAATTTTTTTATTAATATAAAAGAAAAATAATTACTATGTATTTTTTAGAAATGGCTTTAACTTATAACTTAATTATCATATATTTTTATTTTAGTAATTACGCCTTTAATTTTTATTATTAAATTTTTATAAAAACAAGTTTATTTTTTAAAATTTATAAAAGGAAGTCACCATTAAAATAAATATATTATCCATTAAAATAAATATATTATCGATAAAATGATTATTCATATTATAAATAAATAGTTAAAATTTTATTTTTTATTTAATTATTGATGAATTAAAAAATATAAAAAAATGAAAAATAATTATTTAAATACGTGTAATTTTTTTTAATTATAGTTATATTAAATTATGTATTGATATTTATTGTATTAATGACAATAATTAAATATATAAATTTTGATTGTATTATTTATTTTTCTTACAAAATTCGTCCCAAGATAAAATTTTGATCAGTATATTTTAGTTCTTCAAAACAACTTAATCGCATAATTTTAGTGATATATTATTTATCAAAATTTAACCAATATTGTTATGACACTTGTTAACATAGACTCTATAATTAAACTCACAAAATTATACTTTATTTTTTCAATTCATATCCAGAAAGGATTACAAAGAATATATCTCATATAAATGAATTGCTTTTCAACCCAACTGTATCACAGACTGGAAAAATTAGCTGTTGAATTATATATTTGTTTTAGATTCTTTGTGCAAACTTCTATCTAGCATACATAAAGGAATCTTTATATTTAGTCCATACATGTTCTTTTCTTTCTGGTAAACCAATAACATATAGTTCCAAACATCGTGCAACGATGACTTCTTATTTAGTCTTCATTTGTCTGTACTTAACTGCAAATCTTTTTCAGATCTTGATTCAATTAGAGAATACATGAAGATAGAAAAGAAATGAACACATGAACACAACTAGAACTAGAGATTTTAACATTTTTATGAGCTGCTTGTGAAAAATTAATAAAAAAGTGCAGTTGAAGAATTCGTCTATCTCATGTGAAATTCATAGTTATTAGCAGAAGTTTAGAGATATATAAATGGTGATTTCAAGTGGGTCTTTTAAATATGAAAATAAGAAGAAAAAAATGTTTAGAATTGGGTTATGACCCATTTACTTGTTACAATTATAATCCAGTGAATCTACTGTGGCAATATTTAATCCACTATTTGCTATAATGACATGTGAAAAATTCCTAATAACATTTTTAGTTCCTAAGGTATAAGATAACTTTGGCTTTGGTAACATCAATTTAAAAAGTTTGTTATCCGTTTAAATTTAAAATAGAAATGGTTTGATTCTGAATACTAAATTTTATAGTCTAAAAATAGTTTTAAACCTCACATGTACTTTGTCTTTCATCATTTACAATTCCCTACCTATATAAGTTGTGAAATTGTAGTTTGATCACACAATTGTAGTTTATTCTATCTATATATTATTGCAAGTTATATTATTATTATTATTGATACTTAAATGATATTGCATATTTTGACATTATGTAGTTATTTTTGTTGTAATAGAACATAAATTTTGTTATCGTCAGGTTATTAATTTCAAATAGTGGCATTTTACAATTATAACAAGAAATAGTGCTATATTTATAAAATGTAGCAAATTCTTTAGTATTTAATTATACTTTTTTTTAATTTATTTCTATTTCTACATTAATGTAATTGATTTGATTTCTTTGTTGATTTTAAATTTAATTTCCACTTTAATATAGTTTTTTTTATAATGGTTGGGTTTTATACTTTTAGTGTTATTTTTAATTAGACAACTTCATTTTTTAATAAATATATTTTTTATAAACTAAATAATTAAATAATCTCTCTTTATTAAAAAAATAATAAAACAATTTATTTATTTAGAAATAACTGCTACATATATGATTTGAATTTAATATTATATATAACTTAATAGAAGGAATTGTTGTTTGGTAAATATTTCCTTACTGTATACATTTCTTCTGCCCTTACAGAAATAAACTATTAGATATTGTGTTATGTATATGCTTTTTTTAATACTCTATTCCACTTTTATTATTAATTCTACTGGTTACGCGACTGAAAGTTATAAATATAATATATATATATATATATATATATATATATATATATATTTATATTTATATGATATACATTTGATTTAATTAGTGATACCAATAGGGTTTAATCCATTATATTTTAATTTACTAAAAACAGATTGAACAACATGCATTAACGTATAAATCTGTGTGCACAAGCTTACATATCTAATCCACATAAATTTAAAAAGAATTAACTAATATATTTTTTTTTTAACTTTTGAATATCATTATTTTTACAAAGTTATATGTTTTTAAAATTATATTATTTTATTATAATAAAAATACATATACACTTAAGCTAATATATATATATATATATATATATATATATATATATATATATTTTGTTAATAATAATAATAATTCTCAATTTCTTGTTAATAATAATAATAATAATTCTCAATTTCTACTTTTTAGACTATGATGATATTTTATGTTTTCTAAGTTATAACAGTAAATTATAATCAGTATTCTCAATCATATATATTTTTGTTTCACCTAAAGCGTATGTCTTATTATTATATCATATCATTAAGATTTTCTTTCAATTTTAAGTTAGATATTATAACACCAAATTTTATTATATTTATTTAAAATTTTTGTGATTTATAAACTGAGTCAATTATATGAATAAATACTTTTATTCTTAGATATCTCTTTCTATTCAAAATCCATATTTTAAATTTAAGATGTTCAGGTAACATACCCGTGTCGGAATATTAATTTCTATTATTATTATTATCATCTTCTGATAAAATTCGTGTCATAATTAGGAGAACAGGAAACAAATTTTTGTCTTATGTTTCACATGCAAGTCAATGAGATAACCCATCATGAAGACAAACAATTTATTTTCATCTAAAGATGTAAAAAATGTGGGGCCAGCAGGATCAAATGTTTAATAGCAAAACCTAGTTCTTTAATGTTTTTTTTTTTTTTTACTGTATCTGAATATATTTCTCAAAAAGAAACTTTGATTTTAATTAAAATAACAAAACATAATATAAAAAAGTTACATATATTTGTCCTTTTTGAAATAGAAAAGAGGGACATTGAATGCTGCGTCTGAGATTCAATGATTTCTTGGACAACCGTGCACCGATGTATTATTAATATTATCACCTACCGCACCACCACATGTTCTTGTTATGACATGGATTTCAAAGTAGCCATGCGTAGGTTCTTTACAAGGTCATTTACCGTCAACTTGTACTCCGTCCCCATCTGCAAAAATGGTAGTCATTTATCACTGTAAATTATCAAGAACCCAGAAAAGTATTTGCTTTTCTTTACCTGAGCAACAATGGTGATATCGATAATGGACTCCCCAAAAGACAGGACACTGCTATTCACAACGAAGAGATGAAGGTTTTGAATCTCCACAAGTATTTTCAGCAGAAGACCTTTTCGGTTTTGGCAGTGGATGCGAAGGAGCACATCGTTATCTGACACTCGTGCTTCTACACGAGGGAGGCTTTCCCTGAAACACCTATCACCATCGGCGGCGGCTGAAGGTGAACCATCGTGGTAGCTCAGCCATGACTTCTTCACCATCACCACCACAGACTTCTCATCTCTGTTCTTGTTGTTCTTTTCTTCAAGAATTTTCAGACGCTCTTGAAGCTCTTTCACATACTTGATAGCTTCTCCCAGCACTGAAGCCTTGTCCATCTGTTTATTCACCCTACCCAGTTAACCACCTTTTCTTCTTACAATCCAATGAACCTTTCTGATATTAATTTCGTGTTGTGTGCAATGAGCATGCTTAATTGAAAAAAAAAATAGAAATAATAACACGAATAATTTTATAATTTTAAAAATAAGTTATAATTATTTTATCTTTGTATAATACACTAATTTCTTTCTTTTCCGTTTCCAAACCAAATTATACTTAAAAGAATAAATAAACACAAAAACTTATTGTGTTTATTAATAAAATTATGTTTAATTTTTTTCGACTAATATTTTCTCTATACTCAAATATAAAAATCTTATATAGATATTTAAAAATAAACAAAACTTGTGAGGCAAGTGAATAAATAAGAAAGTAAGTCACATCACCAACTTTGTACGGAAAAGATAAAAGAATAGAAAAGAATACTGAGAATATGTGTTAAAAATAAAACGTTTATAATCAATCACGCATGTAATTTATAATAATACTAATAATAATAATAAATAACTAAAAAATAATATCAATATTAATAAAGAATAACGTATTTTAATAATAAATAAACTCTTTTTTTTTTCACTTGTGCTAGTTTCTTTTTCTCTCTTTTTTACCTAATAGAGCATAAATGGCTTGATTCTTACATCTCCTATCATTTGTGTAAATGGTGAATCAATCAATTCCTTTAAATAAGACATTTATGCAGTACTTGTTTATAATTGCATGATAATACATTATTTTTTTTTTAATATCTTTAGTTAATTGAATTACTTTTAAAAATAGTAGTAAATGCTGTAAATTATTTCCATGAAGTCTATTAATATATTGGTTGAAAGGATCTTGTAAACATGAGTGAAGATAATTATTGTTTTGGGTTTAACTGGATTTCCAACCATTTTAAAATTTTTGACACTAATGTAAGAAAAATGTTATAAATATAAACATTCAAAATAAATCACTATTCATAAAAATATATTTAATTTTTTTTAAAATACTAAAATTATGATCGTTTTAAAATAAAACGAATATTGTAATTATAATTTTAAATAGAAATTTAAACATATTTTAGTACAATACCATCTTCAATAGGATTTTCTGTCTTTACAATATTTAACTAAAAACAATTTGACATAATTATTAGGTTAAACAAAGTTTTATATATAAAAATAGTATTTACTTGCATATTTTTATAATAAAAAAAAACATATTTTATTTCTGGAGATTAATTTGAATCAGTAGCTTAGAGTGAACAGTACCTTCTTTAAGCCTGGAATGAGAGCAGCTAGAGCAATTAAGCCCTGGCTCATGTTCTCTCTCCGTTTTCTTTCCGCGATGATATGATCCCGACTGTGACCACCGGATATCTTGGAGCTTCCATGGCCTTTGGGGCCTTTAGTTTCATAGTTCAGATTTTCTGATGATCTTTTTCCGGTCTCTGGGGTTGAAACTGAAACACCTTTGTTAGGTTGCGGGTTCAGCGCAGCAGAAACAATCCCTTGAAAGTGAGTGTTCTCCACAGAAAATGAGTTTGAGTTGTCTAAAAACATAATCTGGGAGGGTGGTGAAGATGAGGAAGAGGAAGAAGAGGAAAGATTGGGTGAAAAGTGTTTGGTGGAGTTGAGGGATGAGTTCCAACCACAGAAATTCGTTTTGAACTGCTTGATGTTCAAATTAGTTGTTTCAGAATACAACATGTGACTCTCCAAAGACAAAGGTTGCTGATGCTGCGGCGGCTGCAAGTTCTCTAGGGCACTTGCTATCTCAAGGGAAAGTAACTCTTCATCATCTTCAAGACATTGTCGGAACAAGTTGCAATCATCAGTTTCCAGCAACAGCTGAAATGAAATAAAAGTATTAGTAAATCATTATATGTTTGATCACAGAAAATAGTGATGATGAATGAAAACGATTACCAAATCTGAAAACCAGCTGGGTTCTGATGCGTCCATGGAGGTGTGTAAATTTGTTCCGTTCATGTGTGACCTTTCCTTTGAGAATTGAGAGGTTTTTTCTTTATTTCTCAATTGCACTCGCTTACCGTGCCATTTTTATAGCGGTCCAGTGAGTTCTTACGCTGCAGTGCACCCATACCTACTTGCACACCTTATGCAAAACAACGCATAAAAGTGTTTCAAAATAATTGTTGAAATCTAAAATAAAATACCTAGTTCATAGCTCACTTTAATAATATAGTAACATGTATTAAATTTTTAAATTAGACAAAAATATAATTAAAACATTATTATTTTAAGTCAACTTTTTTTTTTTTTTAAACTATCGTCATGTGTGTAGAATATCCGCTACAAATGCATGTGGCAAAACGACCATTGGTAAATTTACATATTGTCGACAGCAGTTGAATTAATACTAACTGTGGGACAAATAGTTCTTGTCCATCCTAAAAATAACAATCATTAATGACCGATTATTGTTCTGTATATTTATCAATTACCACATAACTGGGGCAAAAAAGATTAGATTAGATCTAAATAGGAAGATTCAAGACTAAAATTTATTACTAGGCATTTTATTTGGTCTCTTTAAATAATTCTTTTACGTCATGAGGTAACAAAGATTTAATTTTGAATTCATCAGTATATTAAGGTCTTGATTTTAAAAAATATATTTAAATTAGTTTAAACTTTTTAATACTATTTAATATATCAGAATAATTTTGAATTAATTTTTGTTTGTATTTTGTTTCCTCGTTCTCTTCATTTATATGGAAGTATCAATATTAATTAATATAATAAACAATTGTTAGAAGAACCAACATTTTGGACTGGTTGTGAATTTTTAGCCTTTGACTATTTGAGTATTGAAAATCTTTCTTTTGCCCCGTCTTTTTGTGGCAGGAGGGTTAGGACTGCGTGCCAGTGCTATTAATGTTTTTCAGAGAAAAAAAAATTGTTTGTGACTAAAACAATTATAAAAAAAAAATTAAAAAGAGTTGTGAATATTATACTAGTTATTATCTATAAGCCACAAACAAAGCTTTTATGATCTTAATCTATCATATAAGATGCATTCTATTAGAAAAACTGTAAACAATAAATTATTTATTGGCCATAATTGATTAGTTCATGATGATAATCAATTATTTTGTGATTTTATATATTTTTCAACTTTGAACATCTTAAGATTAGAATGACAACAAACTGTGGTCAGAAGAAATAAATGCATCTTCTCATTATTGTATCAACAATATATTTTTGCAAGATCTTTCATTGTTTTACTATCAAGAAAGTTACTAAAATTTAATTATCATCAGAACCCATTTCAACTCTCCAACTATATACTCAGTTAACTTGTGACAAGTTGAGTTAAATATATGCTGAGTGGACTTTATTCATAGTTCTTTTTCTCCCTCCACAACAACATAATGAATATATAAATTAAAAATATAGTCGACAGAAGGTGTGTGGTACCAATACAACAAGTTTATGTATAATATGAGAAAAATGGATGTTTAAACAGGATAGAACATGAAGAGTATCAATCCAATAGTTAATGCATTTGGTACATAATTAGGAAAATGTAGATGAAAGTTGATTTTGGTACATAATTATAAGCTTCCACTGCTACATATTCCTCTACAGATAATTCCATGTGCTTGTGCCTAAATTGGTTCCACAGAATGTTTCCAAATTTCAATATTATACACAGTCTTGTTAATGGAACCAAATACTACCTTCACAATATCCCTGCAAAGCACTAGGTAAGAATCTACATAAAAAGATACTTTAGTTTAGATCCTTATATATGCTATTTTTTGTAAGTGTCTCAATCACTTTAAATTCTAGAACCTCTCTACCCAATTCATATTTTTTTACTTCTTTTAGATTGCGACACTGTTCCTTCTGTCACCAGAGACAAATTGGAACAAATTTATCTATCCTATTTGACTCAATCATTTTACTGTTATTTATCGAAAACTTAACCTGTCACAAGTTTGACTTGAAGCATTTGAGATATATATTGCCTCGAATCTTGAAATCCAAATTGCCCAAGTTAACAAAGGAATAACTAGTAATTTCATAATGATTAGAAGCCTAATTCTTTTATTAAATAAAGATAAAAAGTTAATAAAAGACTCCTAAATTTATTACATTATTTTTAGTTGAAGGTGGTTCATTATTTTATGTGTATTGAGTTAGGTCTTATTGATAATGTATACCGCGAAAAAGACCTATCAATTATTGTATGTAGAAAGTAAAAGATAGCCTAGGTTTATATACAAGCCTAGGTGTTTCAATTCCATAGATTTTATTATATATTAGAATTAACATTATAATGAATATATTTTATAGGAAATAAAAGAAAAAAGTGTAAGTACATAACATTTACCCAATTACACCAAATATATAATGTGTCAACTTTTACATTATAAATTATAAGCTAACGCTTTAATACGTCTATTGCATTTGATAAACAAGAGGATAAATATATTTTTAATTTATAAACTAACGTGAAATTGAGATTTGTTTATATTTAAAATTTTGATATAATTTGATCATCAAACTTTATAAATGACTTGATACAACTCTTTTAGTTCAATTGCGTTAATTTTTTTCATTTTTGCATGTCTAAGCTGTGTTTAAGTTTTTTATACTTTTTGACATATTTTAACTTTAATGTCCATCCAAGAAAACGTTTAATAGATTAAAAAAATATTAATACCATTGACATAGGATGACTATATTCATTCAATTTTAAAATTAAAAAATTAAAATATATAAAAACTTCGAACATGAATAATTTTTTATTTTGCATTAAGGTTTAGAAAATAAAACATATTTAACCATAATTTATAATATATATAATTTGATTACATTTGTAATAAATAAGAATATTTGAATATAAAAATGAGTGTTTATATTTATAAAGAATAACTTAAATTATGATGTAAGATTATTTTAGATTACATATTTTTCAAAAATATTTAAATCACTTTTAAAATAAGAATAAAATGCAGTAATTGGAAAGAGGTGAATAATTAAAATATAGATCCTACGCATCTATGTTGTATGTGATGATCTTCACTTTTTGGTAAAAGAACTTCGTATATATTTATTTATGTTGAATATAATAATTGTGAAAAACATTATTTTCTTCCAGATATTTGATTTAGTCATACATACAAAGTTTTTCCCCAGGATCACTCATTTTTAAAATTGGTGTACACATTGAATACTTTAAATGCTAGATTTAATTTTGAAATCGATATAATTGTAGAAGACATTACTCAATCATGGTTTCATTTGTAAGCCAGGAAAAATAATTTGCTAAAGATCATCAGTGAGAAATCGAATCAATAAATAAAAATTTGCATTTATTTCTAACAAACAACATCATAATCCAGGTCTCTTTACAGGAAATGATAAAACATTTCAAACCGAAATCTTAATTTTTTGTTGCATTTTTAAATAAATTTTAAATTTTAAAATTAGGTTTGTAACTTGGTACTTTCGAACATTGAAAACAACAAGTAATGCATTGAAAATGTATATGTAGGGTTATTTTCATCGGACCACTTTGGTTACGTAAGTATGACACAACCATCGTTGGCAAATAACATTCATCGGTTTGAATCTTGAAAAAGTACTATCATAATGAACACTAACGACAAACAAGAGTCAGAAAGGAATCAGAATCAAAAGTTGCTCATAAAATGGTGCACCGCTGAGGACTCAGAATCACCGTTAAAAATAATTATACATCAAAAAAATTAATCTCTAAGATTACTGATTTTGTTAGTCTTTAGTCATCATACATATAAGGATTAGATATGTTTGGAGGCTTAGAAATAGATTTCAAATTGAAATTTTCTTCTTTTTCAAACTTTAATATTCTGTTCTTTAAAACTAAATGGATTGTATACATCCTGAAAAGTGTATTGTGGAAATTTGTTTCGAAAACTTTATTATAAAAAAAATCGTTTCGAAAATTTCATTCCGAAAATTCTGATTGAAAAAATTTCTTTCCGAAAATATTATTACGGAAGAATGTTCTGACATTCATAGTCCAGAACTCACTTTTATAAAGATAAATGGTTACTTTTGAAAATTGATGGGCCCAGGACGTAATTACCAAGAACATTCAAAATGATGACTTAAAAGGCTCTTGATTTGGGCTCTTTTCTGGGCCAGACTTCACAAGCAGATCTGAGTTTCATTTCTTTGGGACACATTTTATGTCTTTCGTTCGTTACAGTTTTCGTAGGAAAAGGTGTTGAGAATTTTGTCAGCTAAAAGTTAAATTATGTATTATCTATTTTATTATTTATTCACTTCAATAAAAACATATACTTATTTTTAAATGAGTTAATTATACACTTCTTTTTATAATCTTAATTTATTGCGGTCTCAATTTACTAAAGCTTCTTAATAAAATACTTAATCATATCAAACATGTACATACAGAAGTGAATGTTTACGTCTGTTAACAATTTAAGTCCATCACGTAATTGGAAAAAATCCTGAACTAAAAACGATGTTATTTATAACCAATGTTTAAATAATTCAAGTTTATGTATATTTCTTGAATAGAACATCGATATATAAAGTTATTAATTCAAATTAACCAACTTAATTATCATTTTATTTTTATTGGTATTGAAATTTATTTTTTTATTTCTTTTATGTATGAAAAATATAAATTAACATTGTCTCCGAAAAGAAATTAACATTGTAGTTTTATGTTCTAGAAAAAGAGGCTATTTTATATTCTATTTACCAAGATGAAAACTACATAGAATATATTTATAAACAAATTAAAAAACATCATAATATTCTAAGTAATTGACAACATGAAAATCTAAAACCTAGCTCGGATCTTGCCACGTTGAAGTTCAAATCCATGTTAATTGTTATAGTTTTTGTGGTAGTTAGCCCATATAAGGAAAAGACAACATGGATTTATTGATGATATATTTGTAGAAACTTATTTGGTGACCACGGAATCAAATTTATCTACAATTAATGTTATCAACTACTAATATATCTTAAATAACAACCATTAATACAGGAATTATCTCAGCGTTGCCGTTAAAAATTTAATTAGAAAGTGAGAGACGCCAATTACAAAAAACAACTGAACCCAATAAATGGTTAATAATTGAGAATTCAACTTGCTTTTGCTTGTAAAAATTTCTTTCTTACAGATATTGTCCCATTAAATGTAATTTTCCCAGATAGTGAGTTATCAGCACGTCTCATTTTAATTCTATTTTCAATAATGCAGATATTTCAAGAAAAAGAAAATGTCTCATTCCACCAAACACGACATCAGCTAGAAGCTATATCAGTTTAATAGATAATTTCAAGCATAAAAGTGTATGAAATATTTAAAACAATAGTATCAATATTAAACTAATTTGTAAAATAAGATCTCTACCCTTTTATATATTATAAACTCCATTTTATTTTGAGTTGAGATGAAATCTCGTGCTACTGTTAATGAATAGGAATGATAATACGGGTCGACCCGATTCGTTTAGATTCGATTCATATAAGGTCTATATATCGCGGGCTGATTCGTTCCGTCCCACATAATTATAATTTATGCGGACTGCAATCACTGGCCCGCCTTGTCCCGCACTTGACCCGCAGGCCTGCGGGCTGACCCGCTTTTTTAATTTTTTTTTAAATTTTTATGATCAAATTTTCAATGTTTAAAAATTGGGAAACTTTAAGAATTTCACAAAATTAATTAAAGATTTTGGAGAATTGGATGATAAATTAATAATTCAACATTTTCATCATATTCATATCCATAGTATGACATACACAATGTATTCTTTAAATTTTAGTACATTAAAAAATACAAAATATTTTTCTTTTCCAGTTATAAAAGAGTTTAAAATGTTAATATAAGAATCCATAAAAAAATAATTAATATACACAAATGCAAGTTTTTTTTATACAGACTTACAGACCGGTCCGTGCAAACTACATACTTATGCAAACCGGATCACTGCAAACCTACAAACTCATTATCTTAAACCCCGTATTTTTCTCACGGATCTACGGACCGGACCGGACATACCCTAATTACCACCCGTATTAATGAATTTGGTGAACTGTGAAAGAAGTTTGAGAAAGCTTTACGTAGCAAGGTAGATTATAGAACTGGAAAAATTAGTAGCTTACTTAAGGTAGGTTTAAAGCTAGCACCTCGGAAATGGGAAAACAAATGGAAATTAGTTGGTGGGTTTAACATAAGCGGAAAACCATAAAAAATCATGGAATTTCACGTAACTGGAGAGTTGCCAACGTTATCTCCACATGGCAGGTTGTGGTTGGTTGTTAGGATATTCTAATCAATCTTCTCCAAGTTGACCACTCCATCTTCAAATCAGCTTCTCTCTTCCTCACGACTCATACAAACCACACCCACAGAGATACAAACACAGACATTGGTATAACAATATAGGAGATGCTGTCATATGTTATTCTATGTTCCAACCTTGGTGGCAATTAATGAACAACGCCAAATCTCACACCTTTACTTCTCTCTGAACAATCCTTGTCGTTGTTGTTCATGGAGCTGTCTCTGAGACTTACTCCTTCGCCTTCAAGTTCAGCTTCATCGCTTCCTGCAGCACTCGCTCACTGCTCCAAGCTCTGTGAATTTCAGCCCAGGAAGAAGAAGAAGAACGTGTGTTTCGACGCGCCTAAGCTTTCGGTGCGTTGTGCCAAGGCTTCGGCGGAGGGAAGCGGCGATGCAATCGATGATGGAAAGGCTCGAACTGGGTTCACTACTCCTGCCATGGAGGTCACCACATTCAACCGCAGCACTTTCAACGACGCTGACTTTCCCGTTTGGGAAAAGATTGGTGCTGTGGTCAGACTCAGTTATGGCATCGGTGAGTTTAGCTCAGTTATGATGACATCACGATAACTTTTCAAATCTTCTGAACTTTTTTGCTTCCCTTTTACTTTCTTTGAACTGAAGCACAGAGTTGCTTTGTTGTGTAGCCAATGAAGTAAAAGTGTTGGAAGATTCTCTTTAAATCAATCAAATTAATGAATTTTCCATTTGGGAAAATGGAAGTTAGATTTTGTTTGTGAGTGGAACTTTACCTTTTCTAGCATGGGTTTGATTGTGATGAGTTCCTTGTTGCAGGGATTTATGGTGCCATGGCTGTTGCGGGGAGTTTTATCTGTTCGATTACGGGAATTGACTCTCTGGGGGGTTTCCATCTATCGTTAGATGCCATTTTGGAAGGGCTTGGATATGCAGCTCCTCCAATTATGGCCCTTTTGTTTATACTCGATGTAAGTTTGTTCACACACGAATTGAGCCTTTGTGAAACTAAACTTTCCCCATTTTGAAAGCTCAAATTAACGACTTTACATGTGAACTAATAGGACGAAGTTGTGAAGCTATCACCCCATGCCCGTGCCATCAGAGATGTAGAAGATGAAGAACTATGGAGCTTTTTCTATGGGATGTCCCCTTGGCAGGTAATTTGGTGAAACTTCCTTGCTTTGACATTCAGAATTGTTTGAATCTAGTTCTATGACGAAGAAGGATCTGATTGATTGTGCTATGCAGTTTATACTGATGGTTGCTGCGAGTTCAGTTGGAGAGGAGCTCTTCTACAGAGCTGCTGTTCAGGTTTGTTTAGGAGCTTCTGCCTCTGGTTTTGATCAATCTTTGGATAAGCTTAAAATTGGGAATAATGAAATGTCTTTTGGGTTTAATGTACCTATGATGAACAATTCAATTATGAATAAATGTATTCAGACGAATTAGATCTGGTACTGTCGTAAATCCATTTTGTGTACTTCAAACTTGTCGGTGGACGGATAACTAGAGCTTTGTGGTGAAAATTTCTTCACAGTGAAATTTGTTTTCTGCATAGGACACTATATAGTGCATCTAATGAGTTATTATTGCAATTCTACAGGGGGCATTGGCTGATATATTCTTAAGAGGCAGTAATCTTATAACAGATGCTCAAGGAATGGCATCATTGGTATGTTAACCATTTCTTAACTTGACTATACAACCCATTTTTCTGTTTTCTTTTTATGTTATAAGTGTATGAAGCTAAAAGTTTGATTCCAATGGCTAAGTTATGATTTTTGTATGGTAAAATGTAGACTGGTGTGCTGCCTCCATTTGTTCCATTTGCTCAGGCATTTGCAGCAGTTCTTGCAGCAGTTCTTACTGGATCTCTCTATTACATGGCTGCCTCTCCTAAAGGTCACTTTTTTTTTTTTTTTATTTTTCTTTTAACACTTTCCCCTACTATGTTCTCAGTCTGATTAATGATGTCTTTTCCTTTTTTCTTTCTGTTTCAGATCCTACTTATGTTGTCGCACCTGTTACACAATCTCGCTCTGGTCGTCAAGATTTGAAAAAGCTGTTTGAAGGTTCTGTTCTTTTCTTTTCTCCTGTAGCAGAATTTTTGAATCATTTCACATCTTCCTTATTTGTAATCATTCTAGACGAGTGAATTACAGTTCTTGTTTCTTTCCATGAACATATTTTTTTATCTTCTCTAAGGGAACAGATTTGACCCGTTAATTTACTGACAAGTAATGATGGTACATTTGATCAAGAAAATGCCTTTGAACAACATCATTTATCATTTGACTAAAAAAAGTTCATTTTCTACTTATGATGTCTTGATCTGAATCACTCTAATTTTGGTTTGCAGCCTGGTATGAGAAACGGCAAATGAAAAAAATCTATTCTCCACTTCTGGAAGGACTACTAGCCCTCTACCTAGGTCTTGAGTGGATCCAGGTAATCTTTAACTTTATTTTTTTTTTTTTCAAAATTATTTGGTTTGTTAAAAACTAATTTTTTATTTTTTTCTGTTTGGAATGGTAACGTGACAGACTGATAACATTCTTGCTCCGATTATCACACATGGCATATACTCCACTGTGATATTGGGACATGGGCTTTGGAAGATACATGACCACCGGCGTAGACTACGTCAGAGAATCCAAAAGTTAAAGTTAGAGGACAAAAACACCAACTAGATTTTGAAATAGTATCATTGTTTTTGGTTAAAAAGAAGTGTATATTAGAGTTGCTGTATAAAGATATGTACACTCATTTTAGTTTTTGTCTCGTACATAAAGAATATGCAGGTTTTCTTTACACAATTTTCGAAATAAGTGTTGTGACCTTTTTTGCCACTAGTAAAACGGTATAATAATGAAAACGTTGGTTCTTTTGGTCAGCAATACAAGGTTTATAGCATAGATAATTAATAAACGTATTCCCTTCCATTGTTAAACATAATTATCTCTTTTAATCACATGAATGCCCTTAAAAGCAACTGCTAAACAAATTTTCTAGTTACTAAACACCAAACAGAACGTAAAAAGGAATAATAATAAAGGAAGAGGTCCGTTTTACAAGAAAAAAAAAGGAACACGAGCTTATGTGTTTTAATGCCAAAAAACAATAATTCTTTTAACGAAATTACTGGTAAGTAAAATAAACAAGGGAATTGGATCATTTTTTCACCCAACTTAGGTGTCAAATTAATGATTAATTTAGTTGTTAGTAATATTTTAGCAATGGAAGGGTATGAAATCGAAATTTCAATCCATAAACGACACCTAAAAATAGAGAAATAGGGGAGAAATAAATGGAGAGACTGAGTTGGAGAATTGACGAGATGTTGCGATAAATGAATTGTGCATATCGGGAAGAGAAATGATGAGAAGAGAGACTCAAGAGCGATGCCTAAAGAGAACGCATCATCAACCAAAGATAGAGAAAGAGTGGGTGGATGTAGCACGTTTTATTAGGGAAATTTTGTAAATTCGTATTCCTATTATGGGCTTTCGCCAATCAGGATTGCTTTTCTCATCCCAATTAACCAAACGAATGAGTTATTACTATTATTAACCAAACGAATAAGTTATCAAGTCCATGATTTTTTTAATTATTACTATTATTATTCAAATAAAATTATGATTTGTAATGCTATTGTTACTTTTTTAACCTACAAACTATGTTGATCAATAATAAGTAAATGATTAACTATATTTTTAATTTCTTTACATAAAATTAAAATTCATTCATATATATTTGATACATTTTAGTCTTTAAATTTTAAAAATAATGAATTTAATCATTTTTAATCCCATTATATGTATTTCACGTGTCAAATTGTATACATAATTTATAATTTAAATATTAGTATGAAAAATATTTAACACATAAAAAATTAACATAATTGAGTTAAATAATTATATTTATTATTTTTGAATTTTGAAAACAAAAATATGTCAAATTTAGATACTAAAATATATTTAATCTCTCTCTCTCTCTATATATATATATAAATATATATATATATATATATATATATATATATATATATATATATATATATATATATATAACTTTGGAATCTATAGGACAATTTTATAAATAAAAATAAAATATAC
>Ga0214544_1000493_pt1 | contig 72349 bp, 30 predicted proteins | sample CNSS3metaG_FD_160074 | JGI IMG/M metagenome (GOLD analysis project Ga0214544, IMG submission 160074) | Root nodule microbial communities from cowpea collected in UCLA plant growth center, Los Angeles, California, USA - CNSS3 | ecosystem: Host-associated > Plants > Roots > Nodule | place: USA... | reverse complement strand
AAAAAAAATATATATATATATATATATATATATATATATATATATATATATATATATATATATATATATATATATATATATATAATCACATACATCACAATTATCAAAGTCAAGAGATCGCTCGGTTCATTTTTATGCTACACTTCATCAACAAATCCAAATACAATAGACAATTGAGTTGATAACTTGTTCTTGATGTTATCAAATAAATGTCACTCCTCTGATGTACTCTTGTAAAGAGAATAAACAAAAATAAAGTAAAATAGGATTAAGCAAACCTATTTGTCTACCAATAAATCTGATTCAAGAACTTTCCTTAAAACATAACTTATAAGTTTGCATAATTTTTAGAAGTATAAAAATAAAAAAGGGGTTTTAAAACAATAAAAGAATAAAGAATAAAATCAAATATAAAAGAATAGGTTGGTTCCCTATCTCTTTCATAGTTGAATTATTCATTGGTTGTCGTATAATTATCATTCATTTAATTTGTAATAATGATTTCAAATAAAAAAAATAACATCAATACTTTAAACTCTTACTTTTTCTAATGTCTACAAATGAGACTCTAAGACTCTATTTAGACTTCACATGTTTCAACATCTAAAAGTGAAGCCCTACTATTTTCTTTCACCTTTATAGTAAAAGAGACAAATATGTTTGAATTAACCAACCCAACATTGAGTATTCATCTTAGGTTCTCACTCGTTCTGATGCTTAAAGTGGAATCCTAGTCACATTGTTGTCATACCAATTTTCAGAGAAAAAATTCATCCCCATCTCCACCAAGTAACAAGTATATACGTGTACTCGTAATATCAGATTTTTTACTGTTTCAATATCAATTAATTATTTTTTATAAAATAATAAAAAATAATGGTAAAGGAAACATAATATTATTAAATATTCAATATTAAAAGGATTATTGTTTCTTTAATATCAAATATTTAGAAATAAATTATATTATAATTATATACATTTCAAATTAGGATACCAATTAAAATCTCATGAGAGCTAAAACATTTATTAAATTTAAGAGCATTAATGAAACCTAGTTGATAAAATTTAAAAATATTTCTCAAAAAAATATAAAAAGAAAATACATATTCAAATTAAAGATTACTTTAATTGTCTATTTACTTCAATTTTTTAAATTCTAATAAAATCTCTTTTTCTTATATACAAATAAAAATTATATTACGTCACCTTGATCAAAATCATACAAAGAACAAATATTAAACTAATAATAATAAAACTTTAATATAGATCTTTCACCTTTTGATCTTCAATATATTTTAGATATTTGTTTTTTGTTTTATTTAAAATGGTAAATGAAATAAATGCGACCTTAATTGAAACATTTGTATTTAAATGTAATAAATTTCATAATTAAAATATAAATAAATTTAATAATTATTTTAAATTACTGAAATATGTTTATTTAAATATAAGAAATTTTGCAGTTAAAAAACAAATCATTTAAATAATATTTTTAAAATAATAAGAATATATTTTCTAAGTATAATAAATATTAAAAGTAATATATATATATATATATAATAATTATTATTATTTAAATAATTATATCTATGATAAATAATTTTCTTAATATAAAAAATCCTGTTAAAAATAAAATGTTGATAATTAATTTGATAGACTTATTAAAAAAATATTTTTAATTATAAATTTCTTGATATAAAGTTAAAGATGATTAATGATGAATAAAGAAAAAAAAATTTAAATTATAGGGTTATTTACGATCAAGACGTCTCCCCATAATGTTGACAAGTCAAGATGATCGATAACATTGATGCGTTATTGGGTGACTTGAAGTCATCACCCAATGCATGTCAAGCTCGCATTCCATCCAAGGTCACTTTATGATTAACATGTTTCCCTAATAATATTGATAAATCAGATACCTACATGGCAGCATGAATGCATTACTAAGTAACACGTACAAAGATCTCTCAATCATTTAATGAATGTCAAACTGTCAAACTTATTTCCTGAAAGACCCAGAAAAAAAATTGAGATTAGTAAAATAAATCAGTAGGATCAGGTTTTTATTAATATTATGCAAGTTTACTTGGTTAGAGTATGATAGTAAAAGAGATTACATTTTCAAGTTTCACCTAACATATCTTTAGTAAAATAAAAGGAAAAAGATCTTAAACATTTTTAGTTAAAATATTAGAGTGTGAGTTTGGTAGAATAAAAGAAAAAAGGTTTAAAATTTCCTTTAGTGGATATATTGTGGACTAAGTTTGATAAATTTGTTTCTCTAGCATAACTTTAGTAAAATCAAAGGAAAATAGTTTAAACCTTTTTAGTTAAAACATTAGAGTGTGAGTTTCGGAGAATAAAAGAAAAAATGTTTTAAATTTCCTTTAGGGGATATATTGGGGACTATTACTATCACTAAACTCACATGCATTTATCTACTAAACTATAAAATTTTATTGGTTACACAATTTTTTTTATAATTAAAAATATATTTTTTCATCAAGAAAATATAAAATGAATATTTAAAACTATAGAAATATAGAATTTTTGTTTAGAAAAAAACTTATTTAGACAAAATTTTATTTAGAAAAAATTAAAAAAAAATATTTTTAAAATATAAAAAAATCAGATTTTTCAATTGAAATTAATAAAATATATAAAATAGAAAATTATTAAAATTCATTAAACATATTTTTTAGAAAACAAATACGAAAAAAGAAGTTGCATATTTTTTATGCAATTGTTTTTTTTTTAATAGTAAGATGTTTTAGCTCAAAATTTGAATATGTTGCATATTCATTTTTTAAATAACTTGAATACCAAAAAACATTTCAAAATTCAGTTCAAAATTTGGTTCCTTAATAATTAAATTATTCGATAGGTTTCGGGTGCATAATCATCATCACATTGAAGATAAGACCACAATAAAAAGTTTAAAGAAAAGTGTTTTAAATTTTTTTAGTGAAAATATTCGAAGATACTTTTGATATAATAAAAGAAAAAGAGTTTTAAATATCTTTTAGTGAAAATGTTCGAGAGTGGGTTTGGTAGAATAATAAAAATTAATTATGTTTTCTGTTGATATATTAGAAAATGAGTTTGAAAGAATAAAAAAAATTAAAATATTTTTAGTGAAAATAATAGATTAGTGTGGTGAAATAAAGGTAAAAAACATACAATATATGAAATGTCATGTTTTGTATAAATAGAATAATAGAATGAGTAAAAGTTGAAGACTTAAATACATTACGTCATTTTTGAAGAGTTTGAGAGTAAATTTGGTAAAAGAAAAGAAAAAAGTTTCAATATTTTTTAACGAGTTTTGTAGAATTAAGGAAAAAGAGTTTTAAATATTTTTAATAAAAATATTAGAAGGTGTGTTTGGTAGAATAAAATAAAAAGAGTTTTAAATTTCGTTTAGTGAATATATAAGAATTAACTTGGCAGAATAAAAAAGATTTTAAAAGACATGGTATTTGTAGAATGGTGAAAATTAATAGACAAAATGTGTTTTTTATATTTCATCCTTCTGTTTACGTTTTTTTTTCTTTTTCTGCGGTGCCTCCAAATTTGTAGTGAATTAAAGAAAAAAACAAAGATGTATTAGACGTAGTAATCGACTGAATTTTTCACTGTAATAACATTCATTTTCACTTTCAATAGTTTAGATAGAACCATGTGCATTTCATTAATAAGATAGCACACATAAGTGTTTGCATGTAGAATTTCACTTTTAGAAAATTGAATTATGGTCATATTTTATTTTTTTTCTTTAAAATGGTAAATGAAATATAATAATAAAATAAATGTAAAATCAATTGAAACATTTCTATTTGAATGTAATCAATATTATAATGAAAATATAAATAAATGTAATACTTATTTTAAAAATGTTGAAATATGTTCTTTTAAATATAAAAGGTATTACAACTGAAATATAAATAAATCGAACAATATTAAAAATAGTTAGAATACACTTTTTTTTGAAACCCCATTTTATTTCTCTCTTCTCTACCACTTCACACTCACTGAAAAACATCCCACAGACCCAATCCTCCTTCACTCTGCACTGGTCCCTTTCTTTATCTCAACCAGAGTTCAACATTCATGCTGACCCATCCTCCTTCTTGATTTTCAGCAAACAAATCAGAAGGGCCAGTTGATACCTCCCTCCTAGCTAAACCTCCATCCTCTCAAAGTAAGTAGAAATTCCTTCTCACTTCTCATCGATTTCGAATTTTGGAAGTTATTTTCGAGCCAGACAGAAATTAGGGCCCTATCCTTACTGTATGAACCTTCATTTCAGTCTCTTAGGTTGTAAATTGGAGTGCCTCACTGTGAGAAGCCATAATAGTGGATTGGTGATCAATTAAGGTAAGGGAAGCTAACCTATCATCCTAATTTTGCGAACAGATCATTGATATAGGTTAGAATTGCATGAATTGGATGTTGATTGATGAGTGTGAACAATTGTATGTGGTAGAATTCGTATTAGGCATGAATTGTGTGGCTTGCATGTTGTGACAGCTCAAAATTCTGATGATCTCGCCTAGGCGAGTAGTTTCCGCCTGAGCAAAAATGCTAGAAAACCACCCATGATGCTGCGCGAGGTCTCGCCTAGGCGAGCTGATGTCGCCTGAGCAAGAGTCAAATCTCGTCTAGGCGAAACAGCCTAGCCTGAGCGAGAGTTCGCTCAGATTTTGGGGTTGCTCCCTGTTTGGAGTCTCGCCCAGGCGAGAGCGACTCGCCTAAGCGAGATTACTCTCTAGCCCAGGCGAGATCCTCTAGCTTGGGCGAGTTTCACTGCAGAGTTGGATGTTTCTTATGTTTTTGATGGAATGAAGCTGTGCTAGTGAATCGATATTGACAATTGACTATTATGCATGTGAACTTTATGATTAATAGTCTATTTGATTATAATTTGTGGAAATTTAGTTAATTGAGAATGTGTGGAATTGGAATTTCAAGGGAAATTCTAAGGAAGATGGTTTTAGTAAATGTAAGGGCATGAGGACTCATATTGGTGGCATCCTGACGCTCCTAGTAACCATTAAGACCCAAGTAGAGTATGATGGATTATGTCGGGAGGAGTAGCAGGAGGTCCTGGTCTATGAATCTGATCCGTCATAGAGGTGATGGGATTTACCTTGAGAGTGGTTGGGTGAATACCCCTTGTGCCTAAAACTCTGCAGAGTTTGGGAACCATCTCAAGTGCAAGCCACCCAGAGCTCCAATGTCACTTACATAATTCGGATATTGAGTCTAGAATGGTGTGTGGTGTTATGGTTGAGATTGATTGGATGATCTTGATTCTTTGTGTGATAAACTCTGTTTTCTGCCTAAGTATAACGATTGCATGATTTGCTCTTGATTCAAGTTAGCTTACCCTTCTTGCATGTTGTGTGTTTCTTGTGTCTTCTATTTATGCAATGATCGTCCTTATCGAATGGCGTGAGCAGATATAGGTGCAGGTGAGGATACACCCCTCAGGGACAGGAGATGAGTATATTAGACGTTCCTTTAGTAGTTGTAACTTTTTGTTAGGCTTAATTGGCCGAGTGTTTTGTAATCCATTTTGTAATGTATGGGCTGTATGTATTGATTCAGGGTATGTATGGTTATTTTGAGGATGACTGTATTATACATTTTACTCGTCTATGTCATCATCTGCTTCTGAATTATTGAAATTTAAATGTTTTGTTTAATAGTATAAAAACTATGAAAACGGGATGTTACATTTTTAGTATAGTAAATATTAAAAGTAATTTGCTTTATATGAAATAATCATTTAAATAATTATATCTATAATAAATAATTCTTTTAAATATAAAGAAAAAAATATTAAAAATAAAATGTTGATAATTTATTAGATATAATTATTTTAAAAAAATAATTTTAATTATAATTTTTTTCATAAAAGTTAAAGACGATTAAGAATGAATAAAACGAGAAAAATAATACAGACAAGATATATAAAAATTGACATAGAATAGTTATATATAATATAAAAACAAAGTTAGTATGATATTTAGGAAAGAAGTTTAAGAATATCTAAAGTTTTACTTTTTAGTAAAAAAAATTTAAATATTTGGTTAAAAGTAGTTGAATTTCTATTGATTTAATAGAAAAAGTACACCAAATTGAAAAAAATTAATATAATTGAAATAAAATAAATAAATATTTAGATGTATATTTATTTGAGAAAATATAATAAACATATTAGTTATGATGAGTTGTGCATTTATCAACATACATGACCTATGTGTGATCTCTGTACAAAACTATTTCACTACCTATTACAAGTTACACAATCTCATTTAAAGTCATTTAAGATCAACACACATTCTGATAATGTTGACAAGTTAAGATGACTGATACCATGAATGCATATTGGATGACCTGAAGCCATCACCCAATGCACGTCAAACTGGCGTTCCATCCACGGTCACTTTATGATTAACGTATCTTCCTAATAATATTAATAAGTGATACCTATGTGGCAGCATGCATGAATTTTCAAATGACAAGTGCAAAAATGTTTCAATTATCCAATGAATGTTAAATTTGTCTGCTGATAGACCTAGAAAAAGAATTGAGATTACTAAAATAAATCACTAAGGTCAGGTTCTTAATTATTAATATAGCAAATAAGGTTTCCTTATGATAAAAATGTGTCATAGTTTACTTGGTTAGGGTTTGATAGTAAATGAGGATACAAATTCAAGTCTCACCTAGCATAAGTTTAGTAAAATAAAAGGAAAAGAGTTCCAAAACTTTTTAGATGAAAATATTAGAGTTTGGTTTTGGTAAAATAAAAGAAAAAAAAGTTTTCAATTTCCTCTAATGGAAATATTGGGACTGAATTTGGTGAATAGGTTTATGTAATATATTCTTTCACAATTTTATTACTACGCTAGATCCACATACATTTATCTACACTACTAAACCATTTTATTGTTGACACAACTTTTTTTATATTTAAAATTTTTTTCATAAAAAATAAAATAAAAATTTAAAACCATAGAAATTTTGTTTAGAAATAACTTTTAATCAAAATGTTTTTTATAAATATGAATTTAAAATATAAAAAAATATAAAACTTTTTAATTGAAATTTATAAAATTTATAAAATAGAAAATATATTAAAATGTATTAAAAAATTTATTTTGAACACAAATATAAAAAAGAAGTTGCATATTTTCTATGATTTTTTTTAATTATAAGATGTTTGAGTGATATAAAATGTTGATAATTAATTTCATATAATTATTAAAAATATAGTTTTAGTTATGATTTTCTTAGAAAAACTTAAAGACGACTAATAATAAATAAAACGACAAAAATATATCTTAAAATTATATAGACAAGAGAAATAAAAATTGGCACAAAATAATTATATAATATAAAAAATAATTACTGATGTAATTAATAATATTTAATGTATTTAATAATATTTAAGAAAGAAGCTTTATCAAAAGAATATATAAAATTTTACTTACTACAAAATTATTTTAATATTTCAAAGTTGTTAGAATTTTATTAATTTTATACATATAGTACACTAAATCGAAAGAAAACAAATATTTATTCAGATGTATATTTATTTGAGAAAATATCATAAAAATAATAATTATGTTCAGTTGTGCATTTACGAACATACATTATCTATTTGTAATTTTTGTACATAGTTATCTTACTTCTTATTACATGTTAGAAAGTCTCATTTAAAGTCATTTATGATCAATACACATTCCTATAGTATTCAGGAGTTAAGATAATTGATACCATGAATGCATCATTAGGTGATGAAGTCATCATCCAATGCATGTGAAACTCGCATTTTATCCAATGTCTGTCACTTTATGATTAGCATATCCTCCTAATAATATTAATAACTCATACCTATGTGGCAACATCAATGCATTCCTAGATGACACGTCCAACAATATCTCAATCATCCAATGAATGTCAAATTTGTCTCTTGATAGACCGAGAAAAAGAACTGAGATTAGTAAAATAAATTTGTAAGGTCAGGTTCTTATTAATATAACTAAAGTTTACTTATGATCAAATTGTGTCATAGTTTACTTGGTTAGAGTTTGATAATAAAGAAGTGTACAAATTCAAGTCTCACCTAGCGTAAATTTAGTAAAATAAAAGGAAAAGAGTTTCAAAACCTTTTTATTAGAGTTTGGGTTTGGAATAATAAAAGAAAAAAATTTAAATTTTTTTTCTAATGAAAATATTGGGGACTGAGTTTTTTAAATTTGTTTTTGTAGTAGATTATTTCACAATTTTATTATCATTACTAGACCTAGATGCATTTAACTACTCAACTAAATGACACAATTTCTTTTTACATTTAAAAATATATTTTTTTTCATAAAAAAATATAATGAATACTCAAAACTATAGAAATATAGAATTTTTTGTTTAAAAATAAATTTTAATCAGAAAAAAAATGACAAATATAAATTAAAAATATAAAAAAATGAAACTTTTTAATTGAATTTTGTAAAAATTATAAAATAGAAAATGTATTAAAAAATTTATTTAGAAAACAAATATAAAAAAAGTTACATATTTTCAGTGCAATTTTTTTTTAAATTGTAAGATGTTTGAGTAATATAAAATGTTGATAATTAATTTCATATAATTATTAAAAAGATAATTTTAATTATAATTTTTTTAATGAAAGTTAAAGACAATTTATAATGAATAAAACGACAAAAATATATCTTAAAATTGTACTGACATGAGAAATAAAAATTGGCATAGTTATATAATATAAAAAATATTAATGATATAATTAATAATATTTAGGAAAGAAACTTTATCAAAAAGAATATATAAAATTTTACTTACTAAAAATTTATTTTAATATTTGGTTAAAAATTGTTGAGGAGAAGAATTTAAACCGGTTTAAGTGTTCTCGAAAGTCCTTAAAAATGGATTAAATTAAATAAAAGAAACTAGTTTTATTTTTTTTTTTCGGTAGAAACTTAGAGAGCATATTTGGCACCATAAAAAGAAACCTGTTTTAATTTTTTTTTGTGAAAATATTAGAATATGTGTTGTTGATTAAGTGTATCTGTAATGATTTTTATGATGTCCATAATAGCATGACAATGATTGACATGATATATGTATGTGATATAATCTGAGAATGTTAATATGTTAAGCTTATCCTGACAGCAGTTGATAAGATAAAAACAGATTATGCACCTTCTGTTAAGAGAGTTGTTCAACCCAGAGAAAGAAAGAAAGTGTCAGGTTTTACAGAGGGGGTTTCACTGGGGAGATACAACACCAATGAGACCTAAGCCAAACCATATAAGGCACTGACACCACTCTCAACCCAAAACCTTAAGGCAATGGGTTTATGGGTCTTTATTCTTATATAGTGCTCTATTTTCTCAATTCTGGTCAATGTGGGACTTAGACTCACACTTGGATTCCTAACAATCTCCCCCTCAAGGGTGAGTCCCTTCAACCACATTGGTACATTCCCCCTCCAGCGGAAGCATTCCCAACCACGAGTACTTATTTTCTGCCCTTTTCTTACCGTCGTTCTTCTTAACGGGACACGCTTTACCTGACCAACACTGTCAGGAAGACTTTCGATACTAGGACCATACTGCACTCGTCTGAGCCGATATTAACCACTTGTCAGGTTTTACAAAGGGGGTTTCACTGGGGAGATACAACACCAATGAGACCTAAGCCAAACCATATAAGGCACTGACACTACTCTCAACCCAAAACCTTAAGGCAATGGGTTTATGGGTCTTTATTCTTATATAGTGCTCTATTTTCTCAATTCTGGTCAATGTGAGACTTAGACTTACACTTGGATTCCTAACAAAAAGAAAGGTGTGGAACAAGTTCTTGGAGCAATCCTGGAAGGTCCTCTTGAGAATTTCATCAAGACACATCAAAGTTGGCTTGACAAGATGAAGAAAATTCAGATTTGGAAAAGGTGTACTCAATCCAATTTTTAGGTTGTGTTCTTGTGTTCTAATACAGTTTGAAACTCTCTATTTTGTTGTTTTCTATTTAAAGCAAGTGTGTGTGATAGCCTTATTGCTTTGTTTGTTTAAGCAAGTTTGTGATAGCCTTGTTGCTTTGTTTGTTTAAGCAAGTGTGTGGTAGCCTTGCTTGTGTGATCTTTTTTTGTCTTAAAGTTTAGATTTACCAAGTGTATATGTAAATCTTATAATTATTGAGATATAGTGAAAATCTCTAGTTGTGGTTTGCTAGGGGAAACTGAATGTAGATTCTAAGGAATCGAACCAGTATCTCTTGTGTGTCATATCTCTTCTTCTTTATATTTTTGACATGGTATAAATGCTCTAAACATTAAGCATCCAATCACACTATTTCAATTGATTCAACAAGCAAAGATTTTATCAAAACAGTTTCGAAATTGCTAAAACTGGGTAAAAATTGTTAAAACCAATTCACCCCTCCCTTTTAGTTGTGAAATATTGGTGCATCAAAACTAACAAGCATTTGATATAATAAAAGAAAAATAGTTGTAAATTTCTTTGACTAAAAACTTTGGAAAGTGGGTTTGGTAGAATAAAAGAAAAAAAAGTTTTAAATACTTTTTAGTAGAAATATTAGAGAATTAGTATGGAGAAATAAAGGAAAGAATAGAAAATACAACTTTTGGTGGATGTGACACAAAAAAAAATCTATTTATTTATTATTATTATTTTTTATAATATACTTATAAAATTTAGAGACAAAATTATACAATGATATCTAACTACTTAAAATATTCATATATATATATATATATATATATATATATATATATATATATATATATATATATATATAATATTGTATGCATCTTATATCCACACCGTTTAGTACATCTTATATTTCCTACACTAGAAGAGGAAGAAGTGTTATTTATTTACAATTTCTCTGTCATATACTAGTTTTCAAATAGGTGGAGGGAAAAGGTTATGGATATGGTTCACTTGGACTATTGGGGATAAATAGAAGGTAACTCTGATTTGTCCTTCGATGACAATCGGTGCGTTTGGAGCAAAGAGAAAAGTAATAGTAGAGTTTCATGTTCCCTGAAATGTTACGAATTATTCATTGCATTGGTTTGCCATGCATTCCCTGGGAAAACAACCATAATGTCGGTGAAGAAGGAATCAGGCATGTTGGGAGCAACCATCTATGATAAGGTTATAAAATTTTATTTTTCACACACAATCATAAAATAGGGAAGTGAAACAAATATCACATAAAAAGAATATAGCATATCATAATAAGATATAATGAAATGAAAATTCTCTCAAATCCATAAAACTGGATTTTATTATACTTTATAAAGATATTGATTAATTTTGTAGTGACTATTCAGGATAAATGAGCTCATGACCAACAAAGTAACTCAAGAACATCTCATCTTGAGTAATACTAACTCATTTAAATCCCCAAGGTCATACCTCCAACTACAATAATCAAATCTTTATTTATCATAAATTTTATTTCAATATTAAATTATATAATTATATAAATAAATAAATAAATAGGATTAATGCATAATTAAAATAAATATAAATAAATAAAAAGGACCAATTCGTAACTGGAGATAAATATAAATAAGCAAATGAAAATAAATATAAATTGAATAAATAGGACCCGTGCATAACTGGAGATGAATATAAATAAATAAATAGGAACGAAAACTAAATATAAATTAGAATGAGGTTAGAGACACCTCACTTAAGGTAAATGTAGAGATAAAAATAATTTATGAACAAATAAAAAAATCAAAGTAAAAGGATAAAATGATAGATGTCTCCTCCCCTTACCTTAGTTATTATGGAAATTATACTAAGGTTGTACTAAGACTTTAATGATATATCAAATGTGTCCTCTTTCTTACTTCTCACACTCGCATGACTCTTCTGTTGTTTCTTTTTTTCGTTCTCAATGTCTCTCTTCTTTTCCTCGTTTCATTTATCACATCTTATTTATACTATCATATGTAATCATTGCTTTAGTTTAAATTGAACTCAATTTCTTTTGGTTTTGCTATTTCAGCTTGAAAGGAATTACTCGTTCATAGATATTTTTTCATGTTACAGTGAAATGATAGAATATCATTTAATGTTACTTTATCCTTTCATTTCCTTTTTTTATTATTATATAATAATAGTTTCTCTGATGTTTTATATTTGTTACTTTTTTTTATCCTTTTGCTTTAATGTACAATAGAAAATATGTGAGAACCCTCCCTCTCTGCCACCCACTTCACAGAAAACAACACATTCTCCTCTTGCACTCTTTTCCTTCTCTATTTCTTTCTTTACCTTCTCTCTACCAGAAAACATTTTAATTCACATCCAAAAGTCTGAAATCCTTCTCACTGTTACAAAATTCAGACCTGAGGCTAGATCAGGACCACTTCCACAAGCTGAGCTTTCCCTCCCTACGCATAAGTCAATTTCAATTCCTCCCTTGTCTTCCAATTTTCGAATTTTGGGTATTTCCATCTTTCTGGGTTGAGGTAGGGCATGTTCTTACACTTGGCAATTGTAATTCAGTGCCTTAGGTTGTGAGATTGAGGTGTCCCCTTTGTTGAAAGAGTTCTTGCTTGTGAAAATTTCAAAGGTAAGGGGAGCTAGCTATTTTACTCAAATTTGTATAACAATTTGTTTTGATGAGTCTGAATTGCATGTTTAAGTGTTGAAATGATGTTTGGATTGCATGAATTTGGTATGTGTTGTTTGTGTGAAGAATCTGGACTCTTGCATGTGGGAACAGGTTCGTAATCTGGTATTTTCGCATGGGCGAGTGGCTCTTGCCTGAGCGAAAACACCAGAAAACCCACCCCTGTTCCTGCGCGAAGTCTCGCCTAGCCGAGCTGAGGTCGCTTAAGCGAGAGCCACCCTCGTCTAAGCGAACTAGCTTAGCCTGAGCGAGAGTTCACCCAGGTTTTTAATTTTTGCCACTGTTAGAGCCTTGCCTAGGCGAGATTGACTCGCCTAAGCGAGATGACCTCTCTCCTAGGCTAGGTTGTCTAGCTTGAGTGAGGGCCACTGTAGTGGATTGCTTGAAGTCCTGTTTTAAGGAGTGAAGTTATATGTAAAATTGTAATTTGTGCGCTTAATCTCTTGTATGTTTCAAATGTCATTATAAATGTAGTGAGTGATGAAAATTGGATGAATATGAATTATGAGGAGTTGTGGTTGAAATAGAATTTCAAGGGAAATTCATGTAAGCTTGTTAGTGTGTGTAAGGACATGAGGAATCCATATTGGTTGGTATCCTGAAACTCCAATAATCATTCACGCTCAAGTAGAGCAGAATGAATTATGTCGTGAGGAGTAGCAGGAGATCCTAGTCTTTGGACTTGATCAAGTCTTAGACGGGAAGGGGACTTACCCTGAGAGTGGTTAGGTGATAACCCCTTGTGCCCAAACTCTGCAGAGTTTGGGAACCTTCACAGGTGCAAGCCACCAAGAGCTCCAATGTCGCTTACACAATTCGGATATCGAGTCTAAAATTATATATGTAATTGAGATATGTTTTGTGAATGATAAATTATGATATGAATTGTATGATTCTCTTAATTTCAGTTAGCTCACCCTTCTTGTTTATGTCTGTTTTTCCTTGTGCTCTCTCTTTGCAATGATCACCTCCTGTTGGTGTGAGCAGAGCCGAATCCATATGAAGATGCCTCTCTCCTTAACAGGAGTTGATCGGTTGCATAGATGTGTTATTTCCTACTATTTGCTTTGCTTGATCATAATATAATGTTTTATTTAGTAGTGTGAAAACTATTAAATGGGATGTTACAAAATACCTTTGTTTTAAGTTCATGTACGGTAATGAGTATTTAAAAGTGATTTTAATATTAATTCAATTTTATAAAATCTTATATCTCTTTTAATTTGAAAATTAGTCGTATCGAATATGAAAATATATATTTTATATATAAGTGATTTTAAAAAAATCTAATTAATCTTATTAGGATATATTTTAAATTGTTCCTATAGAGAACAAATAAGATAAGTTAGGCACAAGTAACACTTTACCCATAGTCGTCTGCCATCTCCTCAGTAGTCCTCTTCCCAATTGACATATGTCTGCTTGGACCCAGGAGGGGTTACCTGCAGAAGGGACTCCGAAGCTCAAGTCATCGAAATCTCTTAGAAAGTCAAATCAGATGATTAGGGAAGTAATGAATGCGTACCTTTAATTCGTGGGGTCCAAGTATATTTATAGATTATTAATTGTGTTTGACCATTCCACGAGTTGGGCCCTGGTTTGGGCCATAGGTGGGTTTGGGCACTAGCCTAGGCCCTTAGTCCTGATTATTGTGGGCTTACTGGTTTTTAGGTGTTTTGATTTCGCCAAGTCTCTTAGAGTGATCGGTGTAGACCGATTACCTCTTTAGTGGCTTATGTTGTAACGTTTTAGCCAGAAATTACTTATTTAAAATAAAAGTTTTGAGAATATATTAATAACCTCATTTAAATAACAACTTCTTTCCCAAAATGCGAGAAAATTTTAAAACATTTATTTCAATGCGGTAAACTGAACTAAAACCATGGTGTTCAACTATAACAAACATAAAGTGTTTATAAATCCAATACAAAATATTTTCTAAACTTCTATATAAGAAAAAAACGAATAAACTCCCATAGCAGTTCCCCCACTCCATCGCTAACCATCCACACGCTCACCTACATCAACATCTGCTCCCATGTAACAAGTTACATGATCATCGTCAAACACACACACAAATAGGGTGAGCTCAGTTAAAAAAAATAACAACTAAAACAAGACATTAAGTAAAGCTACTCAAAACTACAACCCAAGTTAGATTTTCCCATTCCTCAATGCATCAACTTTCAACTAATAATTTAGGCACCTCTTGATTCTACACCCTTTGGTGAGTACACCAATCGATCTTTGCTGCACGAGTGTCTACTCGCCCCTCCGACTACAAGCCACCACCTGATAGTCCACACATGGGAATGAATTTGTCACGGTCTCACACCGCGACTCCAAGTGGAGTTCCCCAAAACGAACATAAGTCCGTAGTTGTCCCCAAACTACCAAACTCAATCAATTACACTGAAGAGGGCAATCATCCGGAACCCCGTCGTACGAGCCACAATCTCGCACACTCCACTGGACTTCCAAAACCACCAGGCTACAACCTCGAGTGGTCACATGTTACCCTAATACAAGTTTCACTCGTAACTGGGCCCCCAGCAAAGTATCGTATCAAGACCTCCATCCAAAGTTGTGTAGAATTCCATGCGTAACCCATCGTTGCGCCCAAAATCGCATCACACGCGTCGTCTGGCGCTGTCTATTAGTAGCTATCGCCTAGCGGTCCAATCCTCTCCCGCCAAGCGCTACAACAGTAACGCGAAACTACTGGTTTATGTATTCCAAAACGCAGGTTCTAAAGAACCAACATTCAAGACACACAATTTCATAATGCGAATATGTGTATTTAATCATAGTAACATCAACATTTACACTTTGTGAATACCCCTGGTGGTCCCCTCAATATAGGTTAGATTTCATAACCTTTATTATTATTATTATTATTATTATATATAACATGTATACTTTAATTTTTCTTTTTTTTTTTTTTTTTTTATATAACAAAAAAATATATATATATATATATATATATATATATATAAAATAAAAGGACCTAACGTGAATGGAATTCACGTAACTTTGCTAAAATATAATGTAAGCAAATATTTTCCATTCAATAAGTGAAACCCGTGACAAACCAAAGCTTTTAAGATATAGAACAAAATTTGCACCAAGGCACACGATGTGGACCCTACCAACAAACTAAACTTAAGATATAAATAAAAGCTAAACCATTATATATAAAATTTGCACCAAGGCTTCGTATGTAAAACATGAATAGAAAAACTATTAAGATTTCCTTCCAATAAAAGCTAAACCACGTTACTAAAGCCTATATTATTAAATAATAGGAAGTCTGCACCTAAAATAGAGACCAATACCTATGTGATTTGCACCCCCAAACCCTTGAAAAGAAAAGACAGAGACCACTTCGCAAAACCACATTTGGTCACATTTTGTACCAGCCATTAACCCTCTGTGCAACGTGAACTACTGTACCAAAAAAATAGGGTTTGAACCCAAAAAGCTGCCCTGCATACACTGCACAAAAACTCCATTCCAACCAAAACTCCACACCATTTACATGTGAAACCACAGGTGCGGAAAAAGAAAAAGAATTAGAACCAAAAATGCGAATATACCCAAACGTATGGGGTCTGCACTGCAAGCATAAAGAGAAAAACATTGGCAGTATCCATGGCAGCAAAGTAATCAGTAAAAGAATAAACAACAACCACTAAAAGTCCAAACAAAATAAGAAACAGGTGTAAAAAGCCAAGAAAGAAAACAAAGTCAGCTCTCCTAACCTGTAATTCCCTAAAATTTAATCCACGGACACTCTTCTTTGTGCCAACTTTAATCTCTAGCCTTCTAATACCTTTCTAATTCAATTCTTTTAGGGTTCTAAACTTTCTTATAATAGCCACACGAATTTAACCTAGTCCTCCTTCTCTTTTTAGTCCTAAAATAATTTTAATAAAATAAAAACGAAAATAATTGAAATCATCTACTTAATTTTTGTCCTTAAAGTCTAATTAAGACTCATAACTCCCTTGTCTGTGTCCAAATTCGTAGAATCTCACATCCAACTCTTCACCTACTCAAATTCTTTCCTAAGAAGGCAAAAATTAAGTATTAAAATTTTGCTCTAGACAAGGTTCAAACACACAACCACTTGATTATCAAGTTAATGCATAATCAACTCAACCAATTCCTATTTCATGATAATTTCTATATATCTAGAAATGTATACTCTCTTATCACGCCCAACACATCATAAAATAATAAAATTAATTAATTTATACAATTGTCATATATAGGACTCAAACCCAAGTACTTTCAACCATTTGAGCTAGTACTTCTCCACATAATAAAGGTTAACATTAATTGCCATAAAGGCTTCCACTACCCGCATTTATTAAATAATTATTTATTTAATTATTTAAATTCCTCGGATCTTACTTATGCCGCCGTTGTTCGCATGTTGTCTTAGGCTGGCTATTCCTTTAGCGGCTTGGGTTATCGGTTTAGGCCGGTTAGGCTTAGGTTAGCTTGGGCCGGTTACCTGAATTATTTTTCGTATAGATGTGGTGATCGTTTATTATTATTATTTGGTTGAGTTGGCTAGGTGTGGTACACCAGTCCCCCAGCCTTTGTTGATATAAGTATGTCGGTGAAGGATGATATGTGCTGATGTGCTAGCGAGATCGGCTAGGTGTTTATCCTTAATAATTCTAACATTATATGAAAAACATAATTTTATCTAAATATAATTTCCTAACATAAATTATTCTTACTAAAATAAAATATATATTTCTTTTATATATATATATATATATATATATATATATATATTATAATTTAGTTTTATTTCTAATTGATACAAAAATAAGATTTTTAATGTCTTTATGACAATCTATCATTGAAAAATGAAATAATTCTACACATTATTTTGATATTTTAAAATATTGAATCCATTGGTTGTTATATCTAATTATTGCATAACTTTGACTTAGATTTTTATATTTTAGAAACCCAATTCTTGGTGTTTAATTGACAAAGAAAACTTTGGTTACATAAAAAAAATGGAAGATAAAGAAAATAATCTTCTCAATGACAAAAACATATATCAACATTTTAGTAACAAATTTAGCAATATGCGTATATCATAGACTTCTATTTATTGTGTATAGTTCTTGTTCATTACACTTACACTTACCAACACCGTCTAGTCGATCATTACTAATGAGAAATTGATGTTGGAGGAATTTATAAGTAGTTGAATAAGTCATTTTAAAAATAAGTTGAAGTGTTTTTTATTTTAATTTCATTTCAAAATTTCTTTTATTTTTTCTTTTTTTTTGGATGTTACAGTGGAAATTTGGAAACTTATGTTTTGTATAAATAGAGTAGGAAAATGAATTAACGAGGAGGATTCAAATGCTTTACATGTTTTTTAAAAGAGTGTGAGAGTAAGTTTGCTAAAATAAAATAAAAGAGTTCCAATTTTTTTTAGTTGAAACATTGGACGGTTAATTTTGTAGAACAAAGATAAAAGTGTTTTAAATTTTTTAATAAAAATATTAGAGGGTATTTTTGGTAAATTAAAATAAAGAGTTTTAAATTTCTGTATATAAGAATTAATCTGATAGAATAAAATAAAGTTTTAAAATACATGATTGTATTTGTTGAACGGTGAGAAGTAATAAGGGAGTAGGGGTGCGGCCCGTTTTGCCCGGAGGCATGTATGTGGCCTGTAAAAAATATCGGATTGGACTGGTCCGTCAAACAGAAATGGATTAATAATCATAACTCGTTCCATATAAGATGGACTAACGGGTCAGATTGGGTTGGCCCGTCCAGTTTTTTTTTTTCAATTTTTAAAAGTTTTTTAATTTGTTTTCAAATTTTTTAATTTGTTTTATTTTTTAAATTTGTTTATATATACATATAAATTATTATTAAAGTCATATTTAATCAAATAAAATATTTTTTTAACTTTTAATTGATTAGTTAATGTTTTTAATTAAATAAATTAAAATAATTATTAAATTTACATATTAAATTATTCAATTATAACTAATAATTCAAACTTAATTCGTAGATGTTAATGGTTTAAATTACAATACTATTATATATTTATACATTTAAAATATATAATATAAAAAATTAATCTTTTTAATTACTTTTATTTTATTTTATTTTTTTAAAATGGGCCAACGATTCAGGACAGGTTGGCCCGTCAAGTTGACAGGCTGGACGGGACGGGTTGACGAGTTGAAATCTTTAATACAACCGGTTCCTTTTAACACGGACTCATGGGCTAGTCCGTTGGACCCAGCCTATTTTGCCACTCCTATAAGAAAGATGTGTTCTTGATATTTCTACTTTTCAAGTATGCATTTCTTTTTTCTTCTTGGAGTGTCTCCAAATTTTTAGTGAATTAGAGTAAAAATAAATATGTATGAGATTATAGATAAATATATTTAATCTGAATTTTTTCACTGTAATAACACTCTTTTGCACTTTTAATTATTGAGATAGTATATTGTGTAACTCTAATTAATAAGATAACACATAACTGTTTACAGCTAAAATCTAATTTTTAGAAGACTGAATTTTACTCATATTTGATTTTTGTTTTATTTAAATGGTAAATGAAATAAATACGACATTAATTAAAAAATTTGTATTTAAATGTAAAAAAATTTATAATTAAATATAAATAAATTTAATAATTATTTTAAATTGTTGAAATATGTTTATTTAAATATAAGAAATTTTGCATTTAAAAACAAATCATTTAAATAATAGTTTTAAAATAATAAGAATATATTTTATAAGTATAATAAATATTAAAAGTAATATATATAATAATTATTTAAATAATTATGTTTATGATAAATAATTTTCTTAATATAAAAAATCCTGTTAAAAATAAAATGTTGATAATTAATTTGATAGACTTATTAAAAAAATATTTTTAATTATAAATTTATTGATACAAATTTAAAGATGATTAATGATGAATAAAGCAAAAAAATAAAAATAAAATTATAGAGTCATTTATGATCACCAGGTCTCCTCATAATGTTGACAAGTCAAGATGGCTGAAAGCTTTGATGTATCATTGGGTGACGTGAAGTCATCACTTAATACATGTTAAACTCGCATTCCATCCAATGTCACTTTATAATTATCATGTCTTCCTAATAATACTGGTAACTGAGAAACCTACACGGCAGCAATCATGCATTCTTAAGTAACACATACAAAAATGTCTCAATCATCCAATGAATGTTAAACTTGTCTTCTAAAAGAAAAAAAAATTAAGATTAGTAAAATATATCAGTAGGGTCAGGTTCTTATTAATATTATTAAAGTTTACTTATGATCAAACAGTGTTATAGTCAACTTGGTTAGAATATGATAGTAAAGGAGGCTACATTTTCAAGTCTCATCTAGCATATCTTTAGTAAAATAAAAGAAAAATAGTCTTAAACCTTTTTTAGTTAGAAGATTAGAGTGAGTTTAGTAGAATAAAAGAAAAAAAAAGGTTTTAAATTTCCTTTAGTAGACAAATCTTAAGTAAAATATAAGGAAAAAAGTTTTAAACCTTTTTAATTCAAATATTAAAGTGTGAGTTTGATAGAATAAATAAAAAAAGTTTTTAAATTTCCTTTAGAGGATATATTGGGGACTGAATTTGGTGAATTAGTTTTTATAGTAGATTTTTTTACTATTTTATTACCACCAGACTCACGTGCATTTATCTATTAAACTAAACAATTTTATTGGTTACACAATTTTTTTTATATTTAGAAATATATGTTTTTCATCAAAAAATATAAAATGAATATTTAAAAGTATAGAAAAATAGAATTTTTGTTTAGAAAAAAATTTTAATTAGAAAAAATTTAAAAAATTATTATTAAAATATAAAAAAAATTCCAAATTTCCAATTGAAATTAATAACATTTATAAAATAGAAAAGTATTTAAATTTATTAAAAGTATTTTTTAGAAAACAAATATGAAAAAAGAAGTTGCATATTTTTTATGCAATTTTTTTTTAATTGTAAGATGTTTAGCTCAAAATTTGAATAAGCTGCATATTCATTTTTTTAGATAACTTGAATACCAAAAAACATTTCAAAATTCACCTCAAAATTTGGTTCCATAATAATTAAATTATTCGATAGGTTTTCGGGTGCATAATCATCATCACATTGAAGATAAGACCACAAAAAAAAACTTTAAAGAAAAGTGTTTTAAATTTTTTTAATGAAAATATTCGAAGATGCATTTGATATAATAAAGAAAAAAAGTTTTAAATATGTTTTAGTGAAAATGTTGGAGAGTGGGTTGGGTTTGGTAGAATAAAAAAAAATAATTTTGTTTTCTATTGATATATCAGAAAATGAGTTTAGTAGAATAAAAGAAAAAGAATTTTAAATATTTTTAGTGAAAATAGGTGAAATTAAGGAAAAAAAATAAAAAATACAACTATGTGAAATGTCATATTTAGTATAAATAGAGTAATAGAATGAGTTAAAGATGAAGATTTAAATACATTTACGCTATTTTTTGAAGAGTTTGAGAGTAAATTTGGTAAAATAAAAAAAAAAGTTTCAATTTTTTTTAATGATTTTTGTAGAATTAAGGAAAAAGAGTTTTAAATATTTTTTAATAAAAATATTAGATGGTGCGTTTGGTAGAATGAAACAAAAAGAGTTTTAAATTTCGTTTAGTGAATATATAATAATTAATTTGGTAGAATAAAAAATATTTTAAAAGACATGATTGTATTTGTAGAATGGTGAAAATTAATAGATAAGATGTACTTTTGATATTTCTTCCTTCTGATTATATTTTTTTTTCCTGCGGTGTCTCCAGAGTTGTAGTGAATTAAAAAAAACAAAAAACAAAAAAGTATTAGACATAGTAATCAGCTAAATTTTTCATTGTAACAACACTCAATTTCACTTTTAATAATTTAGACATAACAGTGTGCACTTTCATCAATAAGATAACACACATAACTGTTTGCATGTAGAATTTCATTTTTAGAAAACTGAGTTTTGCTCATATTTGATTTTTTTTCTCTTTAAAATGGTTAATGAAATAAATGTAAAATCAATCGAAACATTTCAATAAGATAACACACATAACTATTTACATGTACAATTTCAATTTTAGAAAACTGAGTTTTGGTCATATTTGATTTTTTCTTTAAAATGGTTAATGAAATAAATGTAAAATCAATCGAAACATTTCTATTTGAATGTAATCAATATTATAATGCAATATAAAAAATATAATAATTATTTTAAAATTGTTGAAATATGTTTATTTAAATATAAAAAGTATTGCAATTGAAATATAAATAAATCAAATAATATTTTAAAAATAGTTAAGTATAGTAAATATTAAAAGTAAGGTTCTATGAAATAATCATTTAAATAATTATATCTATAATAAATAATTATTTTAATACGAAGAATAAAATATTAAAAGTAAAATGTTGATAATTAATTTGATATAATTATTAAAAAAATAATTTTAATTATATTTTTTTTCATAAAAGTTGAAGATGATAAATAATGAATAAAACGAGAAAAATATATCATAAAATTATACAGACAAGATAAACAAAATTTTCTATAGAATAGTTATATATAATATAAAAAAATGTTACTAATGTACTTAATAATAGTTAGGAAAGAAGATTAAGAATATCTAAAGTTTTACTTATTAAAAAAATAATTTAATATTTGATTAAAAGTAGTTGAATTTCTATTAATTTAATAGATATAGTACACCAAATTGAAAAAACAAATTGAAATAAAATAAATAAATATTAGTTGTATATTTATTTGAGAAAATATAATAAAAATATTAGTTATGCTGAGTTGTGCACTTACCAACATACATGATTTATGTGTGACTTCTGTACATAGCTATCTCATTCTTTATTACAAGTTGAGGACCTCATTTAAAGTCATTTATGATCAACAAGCATTCTAGTAATGTTGACAAGTTAATATAACTAATACCATGAATACACATTGGGTGCCTGAACTCATCACCCAATGCATGTCAATCTCACATTCCATCCAAGATCACTTTATGATTAACATGTCCTCTTAATAATATTAATAAGTGATACCTGTGTGTGGCAACATGCATTTCTAAATGACATGTCCAAAAATGTCTCAATCATCCAATGAATGTCAAATTTGTCTCTTGATAGACCGACCTAGAAAAAGAATTGAGATTAGTAAAATAAATCGGTAGAGTCAAATTCTTATTAATATAATTAAAATTTACTTATGATTAAATATAGTCATAGTTTACTTAGTTAGAGTTGATAGTAAAGTAAAGTACAAATTCAAGTCTCACCTAGCATAAGTTTAGTAACATAAAAGGAAAAGAGTTTCAAAACTTTTTAGATGAAAATATTAGAGTTTGGGTTTGGTAAAACAAAAGAAAAAAAGGTTTTCGATTTCCTCTAATAGAAATATTGTGGATTGAGTTTGGTGAAGAAGTTTCTGTCGTAGATTCTTTCACAATTTTATTACCACTACTAGATCCACATGTATTTATCCACTCAACAAAATCATTTTATTGTTGACATGACTTTTTTTATATTTATAAATTTTTTCATAAAAAAATAAAATGAATATTTAAAACTATAGAAATATAGAAATTTTGTTTAGAAATAACTTTTAATCACCAAAAATTAAAAAAAAAATAAGAATTTAAAATATAAAAAAATATGATTATTTTATTGAAATTTATAAAATAGAAAATATTTTAAAATGTATTAAAAAATTTATTTAGAAAACAAATATAAAAAAGAAGTTGCATATTTTCTATGCAGTGTTTTATGTTTGAGTAATATAAAATATTGATAATTAATTTGATATAATTATTAAAAAGATAATTTTAATTATAATTTTTTTAATAAAACTTAAATACGACCGATAATGAATAAAACGATAAAAATATATCTTAAAATTATACAAACAAGAGAAATAAAAATTGGCACAAAATAGTTATATAATATAAAAGAAAATTACTAGTGTAATTAAAAATATTAAGGAAAGAAGCTTTATCGAAGAATATATAAATTTTTACTTACTAAAAAATTATTTTAATATTTGGTTACAAGTAATTGAATTTTTATTAATTTAATAGATACATATACCAAATTGAAAGAAAATAAATATAATTGAAATAAAATAAATAATTATTCAGTTGTATATTTATTTGAGAAAATATCATAACGATAATAATTATGTTATGTTCAGGTGTGCATTTACCTACATACATGACATATTTGTGACTTTTATAGATAGTTATTTCACTCATTAATACACGTCAGACAGTCTCATTTAAAGTCATTTATGATCAACATGCATTTACCTTATATTGACGAGTTAAGATGACTAGTACCATGAATCCATCACTGGGTGACCTGAAGTAATTACCTAATGCATGTCAATCTCGCATTCCATCCAATGTCACTTTATGCTTAACATAATCCTCCTAATAATATTGATAAGTGATACCTATGTGCATACATCATTCTTAAGTGACACGTACAAAGATGTTTTAATCATCCAATGAATATCAATCTTGTCTTCTGAAAGACCCAAAAAAAGATTTGAGATTAGTAGAATAAATCAATAGAGTGAGATTCTTATTAATATAATTTAAGTTTACTTAAGATAAAATAATGACATAGTTTACTTGATTAAAGTTTGATAGTAAATGATGGTACAAATTCAAGTGTCACTTAATATATATTTAGTACAATAAAAGGAAAAGAGTTTCAGAACCTTTTTATTAAGTTTGGGTTTGGAAGAATAAAAGAAAAAAAGTTTTAAATTACTTCTAATGGAAATATTGGGGACTAAGTTTGGTGAGTTTGTTTTTGTAGTAGATTATTTCACAATTTTATATCCACCACTAGACCCACTACTCAATTAAACTATTTTATTTTAACATAATTTTTTTATATTTAAAAATAATTTTTTTTTCATAAAAAAATATAACGAATACTCAAAACTATAGAATATAGAAATTTTATTTAGAAATAAATTTTAATAAAAAAATAAAATATAAAAATTAGGACACTTATAATTAATATTTATAAAAATTATAAAATAGAAAATGTATTAAAAAATTTATTTAGAAAACAAATATAAAAAAGAGTTACATATTTTCTCTACAATTTGTTTTTAAATTGTAAGATTTTTGAATAATATAAAATGTTGACAATTAGTTTGATATAATTATTAAAAATATAATTTTAATTATAATTTTTTTAATAAAAGTTAAAGACGAATGAATAAAACGAGAAAAATCTTAAAATTGTACCGACATGGGAAATAAAAATGGGCATAAAATAGTTATATAATATAAAAAATATTACTGATGTAATTAATAATATTTACGAAAGAAACTGAAAGAATATATAAAATTTTACTTACTAAAAAAGTATTTTAATATTTGGTTAAAAGTAGTCGAGGAGGAGAATTTAAATAGATTTAAGCTTTTTTTTTTGAAAGTCCTTAAAAATGGGTTGAATAAAATAAAGGAAACTAGTTTTAATTTTTTTTCAGTAGAAACTTAGAGAACATATTTGGTACCACTAAAAAGAAAGTTGTTTTAAATTTTTCTAGTCGAAACATTAGAATATGCATTTGATATAATAATAAAAAAAAGTTTTAAACTTCTCTTAGCGAAAACTTTGGAAAGTGGGTTTGCTAGAATAAAAAATATTAATTTTGATTTTTAATAAAAGAAAAAAAGTTTTAAATATTTTTAGTAAGTGGGTTTGCTAGAATAAAAAATATTAATTTTGATTTTTAATAAAAGAAAAAAAGTTTTAAATATTTTTAGTGAAAATATTAGAGAATTAGTGTGGTGAAATAAAGAAAAAAAATAGAAAATACAACTTTTAGTGGAGATGTGGAAACTTATGTTTTATATAAATAGAGTAAGAAAACGAGTTAAGGATGAAGATTTAAATGCATTTCGTATTTTTTAAAAGAGTATGAGAGTAAGTATAGTAAAATAAAAGAAAAGAATTTCAATTTTTTTTAGTTGAAACATTATACAGTGAATTTTGTAGAAAAAAGTAAAAGAGTTTTAAATTTTTTAATGAAAATATTAGAGGGTGTTTTTTGTAGAATAAAATAAAAAGTTTTAAATTTCTTTTTATATAAGAATTAATTTGGTAGAATAAAAAAAGGTTTCAAAAGACATGATTGTATTTGTTTGAACGGTTAAAATTAATAGGATGTGTTCTTGATATTTCTACTTTTCAAGTATGTCTTTTTTTTTTCTTGCAGTGTCTCCAAATTTTGAGTGAATTAGAGTAAAAATAAATATTTTAAGACAATTCTAGATAAGTATATTTAATATGAATTTTTTCACTGTAGTAACACTCTTTTACACGTTTAATTATCGAGATAGTATAGCGTGCACTCTAATACGATAACACATAACTGTTTACGGCTAAAATATAATCTTCAGAAAACTGAATTTTACTCATATTTGATTCTTGTTTTATTTAAAATGGTAAATGAAATAAATGCCACACTAATCGAAACATTTGTATTAAAATGTAATAAATTTTATAATTAAAATATAAATAAATTTAATAACTATTTTAAATTGTTGAAATATGTTTATTTAAATATAAGAAATTTTGCAGTTAGAAAAACAAATCAATTAAATAATAATTTTAAAATAATAAGTATATATTTTCTAAATATAATAAATATTAAAAGTAATATATATATATATATATATAATAATTATTTAAAAAGTTATGTCTAAGATAAATAATTTTTTTAATATAAAAAATCCTGTTAAAAATATAATATTGATAATTAATTTGATAGACTTATTAAAAATATATTTTTAATTACGAATTTGTTTATAATAAGTTAAAGATGATTAATAATGAATAAAACAAAAAAAAAATTAAAATTATAGATCATTTATGATCAACACGTCTTCCCGTAATGTTGACAAGTCAAGATGACTGATATCATTAATGCAACATTGGGTGACCTGAAGTCATCACCCAATGCATATCAATCTTGCATTCTATCCAATGTCACTTTATGATCAGCATGTCATCCTAATAATACTGATAACTGAGATATCTAAGTGGTATCATGCATGCATTCCTAAGTGACACGTACAAAGATGTATTAATCATCCCATGATTGTCAATTTTGTCTTCTCAAAGACCCAGAAAAAGAATTGAATTAGTAGAATAAATCAATAGGGTCAGGTTCCTATTAATATAATTAAAGTTTACTTATGATCAAATAGTGTCATAGTTTACTTGGTTAAAGTTTGATAGTAAAGAAGGTTACAAATTCAAGTCTCAACTAGCATAAATTTAGTAAAATAAAAGAAAAAGAGTTACAAAACTTTTTTAGTGAAAATATTAGAGTTTGGGTTTGGAAGAATAAAAGAAAAAAGGTTTTAAATTTCCTCTTGTGAAAATATAGGGGACTAAGTATGCTGAATTTGTTTCTCTAGCATAACTTTAGTAAATATTAGAGTTTTGATTCGGTAGAATAAAAGAAAAAAAGTTTTAAATTTCTTTTAGTGAATATATTAGGGACTGAGTTTGATGAATTTGATTTTGTAGTAGATTCTTTCACAATTTTATTACCACCACTAGACTCACATGCATTTATCTACTAAACTAAACAATTTTATTGGTTACACAATTTTTTTTTATATTTAGAAATATATTTTTCATGAAAAAAATATAAAATTAATATTTAAAACTATAGAAATATAGAATATTTTTTTAGAAAAAAATTTAGTTAGAAAAAAAAAATATTTTATTAAAATATAAAAAATATCATATTTTTGAATTGAAATTAATAAAATTAATAAAATAGAAAATTATTAAAATTTATTAAAAAGATTTTAGAAAACAAATATGAAAAAAGAAGTTACATATTTTTTATGCATTTTTTTTAATGGTAAGATATTTTAGCTCAAAATTTGAATATTTTGCATATTATTTTTTAAATAATTTGAATACCAAAAAAACCTTTCAAAATTCAGCTCAAAATTTGTTTCCTTGATAATTAAATTTTTAAATAAAGTTTAGAGGACTTCTTGAAGCACCAACCTGCCAAGTTTAATGGCAAGACCAGTCCAAACCTTGTTGATCAGTGGATGAAGGACATGGAGAGAATATTTGACACCAAGAGGTGTCTAGATAAGAGTAGACTTGCTTTCACAGTCTACATGCTCACAAGAGAGGCGAAACATTGGTGGGCTAACATGAAGCTAGTCATGGAGGAGAAGCATGAGTAGATCACTTGGGAGGCATTCAAGAGGAAGTTTTTGTCTGAGTACTTCCCTGATAGCGTGAGATACGCTAAGGAGGTGGAGTTCCTCCAGTTGACCTAGGGGAACAAGTTGATAGCTGAATATGCAGAGATGTTCAAGCACCTCGAGCGCTTCTACACCATGCCACTTGATGAGGAGTGGCGATGCAAGAAGTTTGAGAATGGTCTCAAAGGAGACATTCGTTTGATGGTGGCCTCACTTTCCATCAAAGACTTTGCGAAGTTGGTGGAGAAGGCTAGAGTCATGAATAGAATGAAGGTAGAGGTGGAAGCTCAGCACCAACAACAATAGAAAATTAGAGGACCATCTGGGTCCAAGCCTAGATCTGAGGAAAAGAAGAAACCTTATGCTAGGACTCACTCCCAGTCTCAAGGGTCTAGAGGGTTTTCTTCTCCACCTAGCAGGATCCAGTGCCACTAGTGTGGAGGACCACACATGAGGAGTGTTTGTCCTTAACAATTGTGGCAAGGATAGCCACTTTGGCAGGGATTGTCCCACTATGAGGAGAGTGGTGGCATGATCTCCAGTTCAGACTCAACAAAGGAGAGAAGGAGCAACAAGCATGGTTTACGCTATGATCGGGGCAAAGGCAATACGCTCAGGTAACCTTGTTATGAGTCGTTGTATGATTGCTGGTAAGCCCTTGTGTGTGCTGTATGATTCTGGAGCGACACACTCCTTTGTGTCAGAGTCTTGTGTGCAAGAATTGGGTCTGCCGGTGTGTGAGTTGCAGTTTGATTTTGTGGTGTCTACTTCAGTATCTAGCTTGGTCAAGACGTCGACCTTGTGTGTTAGGTGTCCAGTGGAGGTAGATGGGCGTGTGTTCAAAGTCAATATTATATGCCTCCCTCTATAAGGGTTGGATGTGATCTTGGGGATGGATTGACTCAATGCCAATCACATTCTCATAGACTGCAGGGAGAAAAGGTTGTTGTTCTCCAACTTAGAGGAGCCTGAGTTGTTGTCTTCTCAAGGGGTTATGAAGGAGATCCAGGAGAATGTGCAATGCTTTATCATCTTCACGCATCTAGAGGTTGAGAAAGAGGAAAGGATAAAAGTGATATCCGTGGTGCGGGAGTTTGAGGATGTGTTTCCAAAGGAAGTACTAGGGTTGCCTCTGAGGAGAGAAGTTGAGTTCTCCATAGATCTGGTACCATGAGTAGGTCTTGTGTAGATAGCTCCTTATCGCATGGCTTCGGCAGAGTTGGTGGAGTTAAAGAAACAGATAGAGGAGTTGCTTGAGAAGCAGTTTATTCGGCCTAGTGTGTCGCCATAGGGAGCACCAATGTTGTTGGTAAAGAAGAAGGACGGTAGGTCAAGAATGTGTCTGGACTACAGGTATTTGAATAAGTTGACGATCAAGAATAAGTACCCCATTTCGAGAATAGAAGATCTGATGGATCAGTTGCATGGGGCATCAGTGTTTTCCAAGATTGATCTACAGTCGGGATATCATCAGATATTGGTGAAGGTAGAGGATGTTGAGAAGATTGCCTTCAGATCCAGATATGGGCACTACGAGTATGTGGTTATGCCTTTTGGTGTGAGCAATGCTCCATCTTTATTCATGGATTACACGAACAGGATCTTCAGGCCATTCTTAGATAAGTTTGTCATGGTTTTCATAGACGACATACTCATCTATTCCAGGACTCATGAGGAGCACGTCGATCATTTAAGGAAATGCTTGGGATTCTGAGGGAGAAATAGTTGTACGCCAAGTTTCAATTATGAATTGATTTTTAAATTGGTTACTAACATTAGCTACTAAATTTTGGCTACCAAAATAATTGGTCTCTAATTAGGAAATTTGGATTCACACATTAACAATCATATATTTATTATGTTTGTAAGAATTATTGTACACTTTTCAGTATTCATATATCACGTATATATCACATATTGTATCCTATTATTTTAAAAATAAACGTATTGACGAATTAGATACGTATCCTTTCTGATATACGTATCGTATCTATGCATCATAAGACGTAATAATGTGCTGAATTTTTCATTGTAATAGCACTCATTTTCACTTTCAATAATTTAGATAGAATAGTGTGCACTTTCATTAATAAGATAACACATATAATTCTTTACATTTAGAATTTCATTTTAGAAAATTGAATTTTGGTCAAATTTATTTATTTTTTCTTCAAAATGATAAATGAAATAAATGTAGAATCAATTGAAATATTTCTATTTGAATGTAATTAATATTATAATGAAAATATAAATAAATGTAAGAATTACTTAAAAATTGCTGAAAGGCCAGCTAAATTCACTGGCAAGGCCACTCTTGACGAAGCAGATGCTTGACTTAGGGAATGTGTGAAGATGTGTAGAGTTATTGATTGCATGAATGCGTAGAGGTTGACGTTTGTCACCTTCCTTCTGGTGGCAGACGCTGAGTACTGGTGGCAGGGGATGCAACAACTGATGCAGACACATGAAGAGCATGTGACATGGACTACCTTCAGAACGAGGTTCCTGGAGAAATATTTCTCGGACAGTGCGAAGCATGAGCGAGAGGTCGAGTTCCTTACACTCCAATAGGGAACTATGACTGTGCAGGCCTATACTGATAGGTTTGAGTATCTGGCGTGGTTCTACTCGCTATCTGTCATGGAAGAGTGAAAGTGTAGGAAGTTTGAGGGCATACTTAAACATGAGCTACACAGGTTCTTGGTGCCATTCAAGATCAAAGAATTTCCAATTTTGGTTGAGTAGGCCAAAACAGTTGAGTAGCTAGATATGGGGCCCAACAAAGTAGCAAGACCACAAAAGGCCACCACTGACTCCAGACAATAGAAGAAACAATATAGCAGACCGCAATCTAATACGTTGTCCTCTGAATTGTAGTTCAGCAGTCTATTTTGATAAACAATTTATGAAACTAAGTACAATGGAATAACCTTCAATTAATTGATCATATACACGAATGTCAAGTGAATTCAAGAAGCAAAATGAACAGTTCAGAATGCTATTCCACATATTATACTAAAATTTTAAGGCAACAACTTCTATTATTTCATCTTCAATGACATTTAGAGATCCAAAAACTTTTTTGTTTTCTATACATATCATGTTCAGTCATGTCATGTGACAAAAATGGGAAACCAACACTCATTCATCACAAATGCTTTTCAAGTGTGAAAAAGAAATCCAATCAACCTTTCCCAATACATGTTTTACAAAGTAAAAAACTACTACAAAAAAATAAAATGAATCAAAGCAGAACAATTAAAAAGATCAAGTGATAGTAATAATAATACCTTTAAATTAATAAGCCAACTATTTACTCCTGATCCATATCGCTGATGCAAATTATAGCTAGGTAATGTTCCATCCGAGCATATAAATGAAATAAAATAATCAGCATTGTCAAAGTGAAGTAAGAGAACTAAATAGATATAAAAGAAAATTCAGAAAACAAGGAAATAATAGTATAGAATGTGCTTACCTGAGAAACCTTTCTTAATGAATTCTACACCAAACATTTTTTCCACTTCTTTATGTAGAAAAACATACGTAAAAGATCAAAATATTTGAGCAGTATTCAAATCCAAGCATTTCAGATCAAAATAATTAGAATGTACCAGAACAACAAGCATGTGAAGCTCCACCTCCAACAGGACAGGGTCGACACCATTTTCGTTTCGGATGAGCTCGAATCTAGGGTTCCAAAGTGGTACACATCACATTTTCCTTCCTTCCAATGAGAAATTTTCAACCATGCCTCGCGCAATCAACTGATCCACCAGATGCAATCCCTACAAACCCTGCACCTCTTGTCACAGCGAACGACGAATGCGACAAGACTTCAACGACAATAGACAATTTAGATGAGACCCCAATGTGGCGAGTAAATGGAGAAGGAAGAAAAAAAGGAGAGCACCAAGTTTGGAGAAGCAAAAGGAGTGTGAAGTGTGAAACGTGAGTTAGAAGCGCAAAGTGTCAGAGAAAATATTCTATACTGTTATAGTGTAGAACAATCCAATAAACGTTACTACTGTTTATGCCTGTTCTAGCTTCTAACAAGTATAATAATTCTTCTCCAAAGTCACAAAAATGCTAGTAGATCACTTTCTATTCCCCTTATAGATTTAACAGGTATAAAAGAACTTATATTATTTATAAGATTGTCCTTACTTCTTTTTCTATATCTGATAAGATTTAAACCGGTATAATATATAAGTATAAAAAGCAAATTTTGCACTAGTGGTGCTATTTAATTTATTATTATTTTAATAATGTAATGGATCTTGTTGAGTGATAATATAATCGTAGAATTATATGAATAATTACGAAACATGAATTGGTTGAATGATTGTGCATTCATTTGACGTTGGCATGGTTATGGGTTCAAACCTTGGTATAACCAAATTGAACTTTCTTTTTGCCAAAACTCTCTTTAGCATAATTGTAAAAGAGCAGATATCCTAGCCGGAATTTCGTTTTATTACCATTAAGGCTATTCAAGCATGATTAAAGTGACCAATTAAGGGTGAAAGAAGGGTTTGTTGGGGCTGCCATTGGTGCATACATATAACATAGTGGTTTTAGAGTAAACACTATATTAATGAGTGAGATAAGGAGCTAAAAAGAAGGAAAGCAAGGGAAGCCATTATTGACCAAGAAGGACTTGGAATTCTCAAGTTTTAGCAAGGAAATTCAGGTTAGGGGTGCTGAACTCGTAACTTTATTGTAATTGGTTAATGATTGTTGTATGAAATAAGTGTACTGGTGAAATGTACTGGTTTAGTCACTCCAACACTGATTGCACACTCTTTGTAATCACCAAACACCCGAAGTGAACTTTACCCATTTAATTAAATCTGAAACCATGTGATTTACTTGTTTCCAATGTTCTTAATTCCATTTAGGTTCACCAACCTAAGTTTACCAATAAATAGACTTGCTTAAGTTTAAACAATGCTAATTCACAGTTTGCCACAATTAATTTATGCTTCTTATCTCTGCAGTATCACCTCATCCTCCACTCTATTTCATATAGAATAACCATCCTCCTTAACCAACCTTTGCACCCCCTTCCAACTTGACAAATCCAATTACATTACTACCCTACATTGCAACCTGTCTTTCCACAAAGCAGAACTCTAGTGTAATTAAATCTTGAGATACACTAGTATAACATCCAAATTTGTCCAATACAATATAACTTAGTATCCTTGCATAACCCCCATCTCCCTCATTCCTTATCCCTTCAATCTTTATATTCGACATATCTAATTTTTCTTTTAACACTTAATTTGTCCTAAATCAAATTTTCCAATTCCACTGAGCCCGAAACACACCAAGCCATTTCTCTGGTTTTGCGCTTGGCAGCAACCATGGTGCCGCTAGGCAGTTCCTGCTGTTCTAGGAACCCCAAAATTCTCCCTGTACCTGCAAACTTTAGCCAATCCCCAACAATTCCGATTTCCTTCAATTTTAGACTCAATACTCACCACTCAAGTGTTTAGGTTTGTAATTCATCCCTAAAACTTTCAATCACACGAAATTCCATTAATATTGCCCATTCAATTTAGTCTAACTCTAAATTCCTCAAATTCACAAACCCTAACACGACGTCCCTGAGATTTTCTTCCAATTTAACCCCCAACCACGAATAATTCAATGAAATATAACATGTAATCATTCTCACACAGTTAGAACAACCTTTTCCCCCTATTAGAATCGTCCCAAAACACCCAAAACATAAAAAATCGAACCAAAAATTGGTTCGCATCGCCTGGCGGGTGTTCATCACCGCCAGGCAGTTTATCAAAAACCCAAAAATTGGGTTGGCCACCAAGCATCGCCTGGGAGATAGACTCGTGCCGCCAGGCGGTTCCATCTTTGGAACCTAGAAACAACACAAAAACAACATGAGCCGCCCGACGACTTTGAATGCCCGTCAGATGGTTTTTCAAAATTTCCCAGAAACCCAGAATTTCACGTGACAGAAGATGATTCATGCATATACAAGCTATTCATAAAAAATTGAACTTAACACACAAAAGTAGCGAGTTCTAGCTCCCCTAACATGGTTTCCTTGCTTAAAACACAATGCTAGAGCTCACCTTTTGATCACCAATGGTCTCCTTAGCACCACCTCAATTCAGCTCTTCTATTTCACTCTCTAATCACTGTTTTTCCTTTAATTCGTGCACCTTACAATGCTCTCCAAAATCCATATTCATGTGAGAAATAAAATTTTGGAAAAAAAAAGCTTTAATTTGGTTCTTACCAAGGTTTGAACCTATAACCATGCTAATGTCAAATCAATGCACAACCATTCAGCCAATTCATGTTTTGAGATAATTCTTATAATTCTAAGGTTATATTATCACTCACAATGATCAAGCATATTATTAAAATAATAATAATAAATCAATTAACACATAAACGACATGCATAGGATTTGAACCCAAGTCCTTTCAACACAAGGAGTACTCTTAACCATTTAAGCTAATACTATTCCACGTCATATCAATCAATAATTAATGCCATAAAGGCTCCGACTACCCGTATTTATTAATTAATTAAATTTAGCGAATCTTACAAGTGAACCTAAATGAAACTAAGAACCTTGGTAACAAGTGAATCACATGAGAGCTGAAGTGATTAATTAGGTGAATTTCACTACGAGTCTTGGTGTTAAGTTTAGAATTGCAAATATGTTCTGTGTACCTGTAAACCAATAAGACGCGAGTATTGGTGCACCGCCTGGCAGCAAGGATCGGACGCTAGGCGACAACTACAAAAGTAGTGGAGTATTGGAGTGAGTGGCACCTGACGGTGAGGGAGGTTCCTCCAGGTGATGTTTGCAAGTCAGTGTACTCTAAAGCGCTTGGCGCCTGGCGGCACGTGTCCCCCGCCAGGCGATCTGGAAGTGAGTTTCGCCTGGCGGCTCAAGAGCAGCCCATGCGATAACGTAAAGGCCAAACTTGGGTCTTTGCTTGTTTTAGATGTGCGTGGTCTACAAGGTTTTGGTGATGCCTCGAAGGTTGGCTTGTTGGTGTTCCTTGAGTTGTGACATTATGGAGTGTGATCCGTAGCATGGTTTCCCACATGTGCTCTACCAGTTGTGGATGGTAGGTGTGGAAACAAGACATCTTGAGGTACTCATCAGAAGACGTAGAACACGGATAACATGGTGGTGGCCATGAGGCATGAAACTAAAGGATGAAATTCCTTTGGTGTGGTTGTATTGATATATATATATATATATATATATATATATATATATATATATATGTTTTATATGTATAATTGTTAATTGTTAGCTCACCCTATCTCCTTGTGTTTGGCGATGATCGTGTACGCGGTACACGTGAGTAGATGATGTTGCAAGTGGATCTGGGGAGGCATAGAGCCGGAGCAAGGCTAGACTGGGATGAAAAGTTTTCTCAGAGTTTTGATGTTTTATGATTTTGGAATAATTTTGTAAACTCTTATTACTAGACTTTGACATTTGTAATGGAGTTTATAATTACGATTTTAAAGTTTATTCTATAATGAATTAAAGTTTTTAATTTCCTGCATTTTTGGGAAATGATATTTCAATAAATGAAGTTTATTATTTATTTCTTTATTTTTATTATTTTAATTGAGTTGAGTTTTTCCTTAGCATAGCCAAAACAATTCAAGTGTAAAAAGGAACTTATTTTGCATAAGTCAAAGTTCAAACACACAACTACACAATTACAAAGCAAGTGTACCACCAAATAAACCAATTCATGTTTCCTGACAATTCATATTCATCTATGTTTATATTATCACGGCTCATGGTTAAACTTCCATGCAAAAAATCAATTAAATTAAAACCTTAATGGCCTACAAAGGATTCAAACCCTAGTCCTTTCAATATAACTAAATACTCTAAACCATTTGAGCTAGTACTATTCTTTTATTCTCTCTCTCTCTCTCTCCACATTAATTAATTTAGGGGTTCCCGCCCTTGTATTAATTAAATAAACATTTATTTATTTATTTAATTTTTTCGGGTCTTACATTACTTGTGAAACATTATGTTTGTTTTATTCACTTTTACCATTAACTCTTGCATCCTCTCTGTTATGTGTGGCATTTATTTTTTTTCTTTATATTTCATGAAATGAAATTTTACTAGTTGTTCTTGAACATTGGTGTTTCAGAGTGCTTATTATATGAAATTATGAAATATGCAAATGTGATTAAGGATGTATATAATTGTGATAGTATCGTTGTGAAGTTGTGATGATAATGGGTTTGTTGATATGTACGAGCATTGTATGTGTTTGACGTAATTCCATAGGTCTCCTAGGGAGATTTTATGGTGGTATTATTTTAGTGTATACATTGGACTATGGATTCAAGTAATGTGACATCCTAAAACTCTAATGATCATTCACACTCAAATATAGTAGAATGACTTATGTGGTGAGAGTAGTAGGAGCAAGGGCGGCTCAACAGTATGGGAGGCCTAAAGCAAACTTAAAAAATGAGACCTTTTATTTAAAATTTATTTTTGAGTTTTTTTTATACAAAATTATTTATTAAATTGTCATAATTTATTTTATTTAACATTTATTTCTCAATAGATAATAGGACTAATCCGTTTAATATTTCTTGAGACATTGCTGGTTTTAAATAAGTTTTTATTATCTTTATCTTTGACAAACTCCTTTTGGCTGAAACAACTTACATTAGAATTGTTAATATTATTCTATAAGTTATATATGTATTTGGAAAATAATTCATTCTTTTTATATAATTAAGAATGTCAATTGGCTTATCATTTTTCAAACCAATAATTTCCCTTAAGATATTTAATTCTGAAATTAAATCAAATCCATCAATATCCAACAAATTATCATGTTTTAAAGATTTTTCAAGTTTTAAGAATTTTTCTTTCAAAAATGAAATATCTACAATACATAAGACATTTGCTCTTTTTTGTTCATAGCTTCTTTTTGTTATGCAATTAGAGTCTCAATTCTTTTTTCTTTTAAATTCTTGAATAGCCTGATTCAAATTTTCTAGTTGACATATCTATATATTTTTATATGAAATAAAAAAATGATAATATATAAAACACTACTAAAGATAAATATATAAAACGAATGAATTAAAATAATAAAATATGGTTCTGGTTATCAAGAAAATAAACTCGATAGTAAACTTTATCTTGAAGTATCAAGTCTCTTTTTCATTCTCAAGTCTCAACTTTTTCACAAACTTGCAAATTTGTTTATTTTAAGATTAATCAATAATAAAAAAAATTAAGAAAATATTGTTCTTCTATACTCGATAGTAAGTCCTTTTTTTTTTCTAAACTTGAATTATCTTTCTACAGAAAACTCAACTTTGAATTATGCAAGTTTAGAGGCACATCTAAAGAGGATGAGAAGTCTGTAGTTAGTACAAGGAGATTGTAGTGGAAGTTTGAGTAGTTAGTATGTTCGGTATAGGAACATTTTTGTAGGTTTGATATTGTTTAAAGACTGTATTAATATACTTTTTATTTTGTTAATCTACTTTAATATTACTAGCATAAACACAGGCGTTATCGCGCCTATGTGTATGTATTTTTTAATTATGAATGATATTATATTAGTAATGTTATTAAGTTAATATATAAAATAAATTTATATTTATTAAAAACAAAATGAAATGAATAGAGAGAATAATTTTTGATGAATAAAAAAAGAGGATAAAAGATAAACAATTTTATAGAAAATAGACAAGAGTAACCGTTAATTTTAAAAAATTTATTAAATAATTATATTGTAAAGGGTATAGTTGATATTATGAAATGTGGATACAAAAGAGGAAATCCTCATATATTGTTACTAGCGTACACAGGTGCCATAGCGCCTGTATGCATGCATTTTTTAGTTATGAATAATAGTATGTTAATAGGTGATAATAGTGTAATGTTTTTAAATTAATATATAAAATAAATTTATACTTATTAAAAATAAAGTGAAATGAATAGAGAAATTAATTGTTGATGAATGAAAAAAAGAAAAAAAGAAAATCAGTTTTATAGGAAATAGGTAAAAATAACCATTAATTTTAAAAACATTAATAAATAATTATATTGTAAAGGGTAGAGTTGATATTATGAAATGTGGACACAAAAGAAGGAATTCTCTGAGTGAATTCTCTTTATATATTGTTATAGATAGATTAAAAACTTTATTGACAAAAAGTTTGTAACCGTTAAAATTTACAATATTAATTGTCATAAATATTAAATTTTTTTAGTAATACCAACAATAAATAAATAATAATAGGACTCATAACCAGGGATGACAACGAGGCGGGGCGGACACGGGTTTCGCTATTTCATACCCATCCCCGTAAAAAAATTTCATCCCCATCTCCATACCCAAACCCAACGGGTATCAAATTTTTGTCCCATCCCCATCCCCACCGGGTAAGGGGTATAATCTCGTACCCATACCCATTTTCTTACTACTTCAATATTAATTTTAATTAATTTTTATAAAATAATAAAAAATTATAATAAAAGAAATATAATATTATCAAATATTCAATATTAGAAGGATAGTTGTTTCTTCGAACATAAAGATTATAATAAGATGAAAAATATAATTAAGATGTGAATGAGTTTAATGACAAACCAAATAATTAGAAGAAATAAAAAATATATATATATATATATATATATATATATATATATATATATATATATATATATATATGGTTACTTAGTTAATTGGAAATATTTTAATAATTTAAACCGGGACGAGTATTATGGCAAAGATATGTACATCCCCATACCTATCCCCCATATGAAAAAGTCGGGGATTTTCTATACCCATACCCAGTCAATGCAGGAATTTTCTGTCAAGAAAGGAACGAGTTTGAACAATATCCACGGAGACGAGTTTATTTGCCATCTCTACCATAACAATAAGAATGAAAATATTAAATAATGACAATAAAATAGTTATAACAGTTTTTACTACACTAAAATATTAATGACATAATAAATATGATATAATTAATGACATTAACTATGATATAATTAATAATTAATGTAGTAATTATTACGAAGAAGATAATAATAGTAGAAGCCAAATATATAAAAGTAATAATAGAATAATGAAAATAATATAATCAACTCCAAATGTTACTTGACTCTATATAGAAAATAATGAATAGAATAAAGGAAACGTTGTGTTTAAGAGGCAATTTTTCATTAAAATTATTTATAATTTTCAAAAAATTGATTTGTAAGTTATTCTTTTTGAAAATTATAAAAATACATCTTAAGTAAATTATATTTTATTTCAGATCTCGACCGCTAGACATGATTGTTGACACCGCAACGCGGTTGTGTTGTACAGAAACCTAATCACACAAAAAGCAAGACAAGTTTTAAATTTAAAACATAGTTAAATATAATAGCCTCTAGTTCTTGGGATTCATATATAAGGAGGAAAAAAACAATGTGGGGTCTTGTGGTTGATTCCCGCTTTTTAAACACTATTATCCCGCCGTCCCAACACCTCTTCTTCTCTCTCCACACTCTACCCTAACCCATCCACCCTGGTCGATGCTCCTCCACTTCCATGTCTACCTCCTCAACCCACCACACCTATAGCCGCAAGCAGAAATCACTCGGCTTATTGTGCACCAAGTCTTTTTCTCACTCTCTCAATTGCTTCTATCCAATTCATTTTCATCCTTCACTTCTCACGCGCTTCTTCATCTTGCAGTTTTCTCAGGCTGTACAACAGAGAAGGCGTTCGCTTAATTGGTCTCGATGACGCCGCATCGCGACTAGGTGTTGAGAGACGCCGGATCTACGATATCGTCAACGTCCTAGAGAGCGTCGGGGTTTGTATTCGTTCGCTTTCAGGGTTTTGCTCTTGCTTTATTTTTATTTTTATTTTTATTTTTTTTAATTCTTGGTTTTTATATTTCAGGTGCTGACCAGAAAAGCTAAGAATCAGTATACCTGGAAAGGCTTTTCTGCGATTCCCGAGGCTTTGCAAGAACTTAAGGTTGTTTTTCTTCCGAAATTAAATCGCTGTGTTGGACTATTGGCGTTTTAGATTTGATGTTTATTTTAGGTTTTTGTAGGAAGATGGTTTGAAAGAGAATCCTGGGTCTTTTGATGACTCCAATGACAGCGCGAAAGTGAGAGAATTGCGTTTTGTGGTTTTTGATTTTACCATTTTATTTCGTAGTTTTTTGCCGGTTAATGATTAATTTAGTGTTGAATTGTTGTTGCTGGTTTAGGTGTCTGATGATGAGGATGAGGAGGAAACTTCTCCCCATGTCAATGCTGAAAGTCAGAATGACAAGGAAATTCCTGATTCCACCGCTCTTGGTCTATGCTCTAAGAATGGTATTTTTTTTTTCTTTTGCTTCGGAATATTTCGCTGATTTAAAAATCGTTGGCTGCGTTGGTTTTTAAATTTCACTTCAATAAATGTTATAAATATTTATTTGCGATTGTGAATTTTATTGTGTAAAAATTACAAGTCTGTGGCATGTTCTCTCTGGAAGTGGATGCTCCAAGGTTTAATAATAATAAGGAATTGTACCCTGTTCACTTAGTGATCCCACCTTTCTGGTTTTCATGCAAGCTTTTCCCCTCGCTTTATATATTAAAACTGTTAAAGATTGAAATCAGAAGAATGACTGAGATCGATCCACTTTTTCCAAAGCTATAGTGGATCAGCAAGCTGAGAAGTGACCAATCATATTTACTGTCAGGGTAGAAATGCTCAATGTGTTTTTTGAAGAAAAATAACAGAAGAGGTATTGAACAGAGAAAATAGGTGATTATTTTGTGACGTTCGACATAGATTTCTTAACATTATTGTTGGTTATTAATAAGGTTTTTCTCTTACACATAAAAAGAATTGTCAAAAGTTTTTAATGTACTGCTGCCTCATTTTTATGAACAGAAATGGATTCCACGGTCGAATCGTGCGTGTTTGGTTTCATGTTGATTTCTTCAGAATCACGTTAATCAGTTAATGTGATTTTAGGTACATGTTTACATGTTTAGTTTCACATTAAGGATTTAATTGAGTTTAAAATTAATTCTGAGTTGTATCAAATTTAAGTAGTTTTTGTGTTTGATAAAAAAAATTATATTGAATTTTGTTACCAGTTTTTTGGATGAAAAAAAATCCAAGCATAAATCATATCACTTTGATATTAATTTTAACCAAGATAGTTTCAATCAAATTCTTTCAAATAAACACGTAATTCATATATAAAAGACTACGTTATTTTGGCAGCTGTTTTATTTGTTGATGGCAAGGATGCTTTACCGTTTATAATATACATTCAATCTTTATGATAATCGTGTGGACTTTAAACGGGTGTGGTTTGGTGAATTTAGATAATATGCTATTGGTATTTATTTTCTTTGAAATATGAAACTTAAGGCGGTTGTGGTATTTGCCATTGCAGAAAACAGAAGGGAAAAGTCTCTGGCATTGCTTACTCAGAATTTTGTCAAGCTTTTTATCTGCTCTAGTGTCAGTGTCGCCAGTTTATCGAAAGTTTCTCGGATATTCTAAATTTATAACGTGTTAATATATGTTGACATTTTTAACAATATACTTTTCAGATTGAAATGATCTCCCTTGACGAAGCTGCAAAGCTGTTGCTTGGAAATGCTAATACATCAATAATGAGGAGTAAGTGATACTAAACTCTGGTATGCCTAGGTAAAAATATCTTAATTAAGCACTCATAGAACAAAGTGCTTATAATACAGGTATTAATGTATAAACTATTTTTATCCGTAGGAGGGCTATCAATGCACTTCTTAACACATTCTATTATCGGTTAAATTTTATTCGAACTACAAGCATATGTACGACACTTGTTAGAAAAAAGTGATATAAAATTTAGTGATGTTTAGTAAGTTTTAGTTAATAGTTAAGAGTGGGTTTAGATGCACGTCTTAGAGAATGGTTCTAGTATTTTTCTTTTATATGGATAGCAAGTCCTTTTCATATGTTGTTTTGAAAAATTTATTAAAATAAGCCGAAGACTGTTCATGAACAGATCATAAGTTAATCTTATAAGTTTTCTATAGTTATAAGAATCTGAGATTAATAATTGATACAATTTAATTGTATCATAATATGAATGAATCTCTTAAGTTATTATCGTTGATACGATTCAACAATTTATATTTTTCTCCAAGGTTCGTGAACATATTAAAAAGTTACGCCAGTTTAAATTTTTAAATGAACAGGAATTGAAAGAACACTTGTAAACTTATCTTATTTTGTTATTTCACTACTTTATTTGCCACTCATTCATTCAATGCAAGTAATCCATACAGTTATTTAGTCGTTTTGTTTCCATTCTTTTAAACTAAGGTTATCATAAACTCAGAGATATCGAATAGTGTTATTTTATATGACTTTCCAGTTAAAAAATTTCTGCAGAAAAAAATGTTAATAGTATTTTAAATGCGTATCTACATATATATGTATATCTAAATTGTCTATAAATGAATATAAATGGATATGATAAAAATAAATTAATTGATCATTACATGCAATTCAATTAAGATATAGAAGTATGATTTCTTTGATTTTAGAAGAAACAGATTTGAAACTAAACAAGTCCAAATAAAAGGATTCTAGAGGGTCTTACCTAATTTGATTCATTTGTTTATTTTTATTCATAAATATTTATTTTCGTTTCTATTTGGTTATGTATATAATATTGTATTATGTATATAATACAATAAAAATGAAAATTATAGTTTTCTGCTTAAATTGTTGTATTTATTTTTATTTGAAATTTTTACATTGAAAACTATATGTTATCTGTATGATATATTAAAGTAATATTTCAGTCTTTAAAAAAATAGCTTGACGACTCGTTATTTGAATCTCGATTTGATTACTATTTCTCAAACACTTACATAATTGTTTGCCATAAGATGTAAACTCTTCCATTTGCACCCTTATACTTGTTCATCATGAATTCACAAAGGAAGAGTTTAACTTTCTCAGTTTTTGCTTGTATGATACTGGCCTTTCAGCTAAAGTCAGACGCCTATATGATATTGCAAATGTGTTATCCTCCATGAACCTAATCGAGAAGGTGATATTCTCCTCGGTTCACTTTAAATTTCCTCTTAGAATCTTAGAGAAGGAGTGTTTTACTTTTTCACCATTTAAAATTGGCTCTGCAGCTTTCTGTATTCCAATGAATTACAGTAATCTTAAGATGAGTTTGCTATGGATGCAGACCCATACAACAAATACAAGAAAACCAGCATTTAGATGGCTGGGTTGGAGAGGGAAAGCATGGAGTGAATCAGTTGACTTAGGTCACAATTCAAATTTCAACGAGCCAGGGAAAAGAAAGTTTGGAACTGACATCACAAACACAAGTTTTAAAAGGAGCAAAACTGATTTTCTCTTGGATGGCCACACCTGTAAAATGCAAAATCAACAAGAAAATATGAGTTACAGAGTACAGCCGGAGAGAAGCAACTTTGAAAAAGATGCAAAACAGACTTCAAAGGGCTATCAGTTTGGTCCTTTCGCTCCAGCTTATGTGCCAAAAGTCGGAACCTCTGAAGATAATAGCGGGAATCAGGTGCATGACTGGGACAGCCTCGCCCAGGTTCATCGTCCTCAGTATCAAAACCAAGGTATCTAGGTAATCCTCCCCTGCTTAATAGATATGGAATTTTGTTTGGTATATAGTTTGCATGAGAACAGTTGTATTAGATGTTAATTTATCCTTCATTTGTTACGGAAAAAAATTAGTGGACTCTAAGTGTAAAGTTGCAATTTTATTAGCTAATGCGAAACAAAGACTGCACCTGGACTACAGTATTTAGTTTCTTCTGAAATCATGTTCTCTAGTTTCTCATAATGTTAAGTAAATCTACTTCCATATTGGAGATTTACAAATCATAATTGCACCCGTACCCTGCTTATCCTCTGAAATGAAAACTGATTTTTATATATTTACTATGTTTATAAGAAAAAAAATCTAAAATATTTTCTGTCCCTTTGATTTCAAAATTCAAGTTAGTAGGTGAAAATTTAGAATGATTTGTATTTAACAAGTTCATTTATTGGCTGTGTTAATTATAAGCCTTTTTGTGGAAAAGAAAGAAAAAAATTAAATATTTGTTTCAGTTTGCACGTTTACCTTATAGGCAACCCTATTTATAATTTTTTTTAGAGGGTCAACATGTGTGGTATGCAGTGGGTAGATGTTTGCAACTTGCCAGTAGGTAGGTGCCTCAGTTCCAATAGACTTAAAGGGAAGAGCAGGGCAGGTGTTCTGCAATGATAGGAGTTCGATTACTATGGTTGTTCGATGGTCCACCATTGAGATCCTGATAGGGACCTGAATACTGCTCTCATCAACCAATTGTTTTGTGAACCCAAAGTATGGAAAGTTTAGAATAGTAGGTCCAAAGCCAGTGCAAATTTACAGACTGCGAAGAATGATGAGATGGTAGGAGAGATTTTTGGCACAGTTAGTGACGTGAACATCATTTTAGAGGGGCATTGATAGATTGGGTAGGATGAGTTTGTTGCAGTAAGTATCATTTTTGGAAGGGTGTGGATAATTAAGTCGGGTGCCCAATGATTAAATCAGATTTATGTAGGATAGAACTAAAATATTATATTTTAAATAGTTTATTTTATTTCCTAACTTTTACATTATTAGGTTTGTTATGCAAGGTTTGCATTGTATTGAGGTATTGTCAATAAAGAATTGCCATTCCTGTTCTTTTTATTATCTCTTTAGTTTTCTTCATAGTTTTGATGGTTGATTATTAGGAACAGCATAATTCCACAAGGATTCACCCTGTATTCCATGTTATCGCCTTGTATGATAGATACCTACTAATTAGTATTTTATAGGGAAGAAAAATTAGCATGCAACTGATTTGGTCTAGTTCATTTCTTTCTAACAATTAAATTGACAAAGCCTACAAATTACACTACAGAGGTGGTTTGTAGTTGAAGAGTCTGAGACCTTGTAAACTCTACATTAAAATCTCGTAAGCTTAATTTAGGAAGTCCTATAACTTGTAATAAGATTCTAATATCCTACCACTAACACTATCAATAAGATTCCAAATGATTTACATTTTTTAATGTTATACGGAAAGTCCATTGATTGCATAGTTGTCAAACTAATACAACATTATTGTTTAGTTTGGAGATGTGTCGTACGCATTAAATATGTGTACATGGATAAAAAATTTAATCCATATCCCTATCCCTATCTCATGCAATTCAATTAATGATTGAATTTAAGATCAAATATGATTATTTCTTTTAATCGGTTTGATTTTAACTTATAAACTAATTTTTAAATTGGTATCAAACCATGAACTTGTTTTTAGGGAATGAGTCGAAGATGTCATAAATGAGAAAACCGAAATATACATTAGCAGAGACCGCGTTAAAGATATTTTAACTTTGATCAAGTTAAAAATATCTTGACTTGAGATTGAACCATATGTCTTGGTGTAGACTGAGTTGAAAATGTGATGCTTGAGTTCTTATTGAATATGACTTGACCAAGTCTAAATATTGAGATGCTTTGTTCGAGGTGAAGTTTAACATACTCATCAAGCTATCATCAAATTTGAATATGTTCAGGTTGAGTTGAAATATGGCCCGGTTGAGAATTTTACATTATGTTGTGATTGAAGCTAGTCATAAGATGTTCCAGGAGACCATTCAATTAAATAAGTTAAAGTTTTGATGTAAAAGTATAAATGTCTTTGATTTTTTATTTTTATAGTATTATCGAATTGGGTTACAACAATTGGCAGATTTCTGCTTTCCATTTCAATGTACCGTAATAGCAATTTTATTTTTGAAAATTAAATTTATTTGATGTTTGTGTTTCTTGTGATGCAGCTTTGAGAGACCTATTCTCTCACTACATGGATGCATGGAAATCATGGTACTCTGAAGTCGCTGAGAAAAAGCCAACTTTATAATTGACATGTCCGAAGGTAGTAAAAGATTGTGTAGCTTTCTCAAGTTGGAATGATCATTTAAAGAATCCATGTTCTCCATGTATTAAATGACTGAAGTTAGTCAAATTATTGTAGTTTTCTCAAAATGGAATCCATGATTCCCGTGTATTAAATAATTTTTAAAGTTATTAAATTTTTTGCAGCTTTCTCAAAAAGAAATGTCCTTTAAAGAATTCATGTTTTTCATCTGTTAGCATGTAGGTTTGCGTGTTGATTTCCCAGTTGCCTGTTATGTTGTTTAAGATCAATTAACCATTCTTGTAGATTGTCTGTAACTTTTATTTCATTTGTTGTTTATTAATCAACTATAATATATAAGTGAATATGCTTACATAAACTATCAATTTATATTTTCAATTATTAAATTTAATAATTGCACTTTTGTTACACATTTACTTAAACTAAAATATACCTACGTAAATTACCAGTCTCTTTTCTTTTTAGTATTTCACTTATTTACTTAAATTAAAATATCCATGCTGAAATTCAAAATAGATGTAGCAGCTCAAGCCGAACGATATGCATCAACATAAATTGAATACATTGAATCAGTGGGGTTTCTTCCTGCACCATCTTATTTTTTCTTCTACCCCATAAACCTGTAATTCTCAAACTATGTCATTAGAAATATAGTAGAAACCTAAACCCTGTACCTCATTTTCTTTTGAATTTAAAGTTTCAAAAAGTATTTCTAAATTCGTAATATATCTTTAGAAACACTTAACTCAGAATATATTTTTGGCTTAATTAATTATTTAGTCTTTTAATTTGTTATTTTAATTTATTTTGGTCATTTTATTATTTTTGGATTCAATTTAATCTTCATTATTTTAAAAAGTTCAATTTAGTCCTTTGTCTATTAAAATGATCAAATTTTGTCATCTTTAACTTCAGAGCAAATTAGTTATTAAGTTTAATTACAACTTATCTATACATGTTAAAATAATTTTTTTAAAATTTATACATCAAATTATTCCACCTAATTTCAAGTGTAAAAAATTACAATAGAAAAGAAAAAGATAATATGAATATTTAGGGGATAATTTGATGTGTAAATAATAAAAAAATATTTTAACATGAATATATAAATTGTAATTAAGCTTAATTACTAATTTGATCTCAAATTGAAAAGGACAAAATTAAATCATTTTAAAAAATAAAGAAAAGAGACTAAATTGAATAAAAATTTTAAATAATGGAACTAAATTGAAAACAACCAATGATATATTGAAACATGACATGACCATGATTTGACACATGACATTTTTTTTAAATTAAAAAAATTTAAATAATTAAAATTTTCACGAATTGACACGTCAACGATCAACGTTAACATAAACTTAATGAAAAAGATTAAATTGAACTTTTTTAAGAAATTAGAGAACCAAATTGAATCAAAAATTAAGAAGAGGACAAAAATGAACCAACCTAACAAATTACAAATTAGATGATTAAATCACTAATTAAATCAATAATTTTTAATTCCTTTCGGAAGTTACTTCTTGATCTAAAAAATACTTTCTATAACACCAAATTGAAAGCATATTATTTTATACTGAGTATTCCAAAAGATATTTTTGGATTCAAAAGTAAGACAACATAGTGGTTGCAGAAGACGAGTCACTACCAGTCTTGAAGGTACGTGGGGGAAGACGAAGCTGGTTGGAGTGAAGAAGAGGATTCAAGGAGTAGAAGAAATGGAAGATTCTCGAACGTTGTGAAGATGGAAGAAACTAGTGATGGGTGTTGATGATGATGAAGAAGAAGAAGATGAAAGAGGTGAGGAAGTAGCCAAAGATGAGTCAACAAGTGCCTGCATAGGCTAAAGGAGGTTGGCGGCTTTTAGAGAGAGATTCTCCTCTCATTCCGCTCATGAGATCACAATGGCTAACATAAATGGAGGGAGACGTAGAGAGGGAAAAAAGAAGGGGGAAAATATGAATTATACCTAGATTTAGGATTTTTAATATATTTTTAATCAAGGGTAAAAGGGGATATTGCATTTTATGGGAGTGAAGAAAGAAAACAAGGGGTGTACGAAGAAATGTACTTGAACCATACCTAGAGGTAGAGGTGTCAATTGAGGCATAGTTCATGTCCAGTGATAATTCATTCTTAAATAAGCCCCTTTTTATACAACCATCAAATGAGTAGGAAAAAGAAAGCCCTAGCCCTAAAGTTCCCCGGTGTAAATGAGGTTATGATCAAAGCCAAAATGGGTTTAACCCCACTATAATACTTTGATTAACTTCTAAGTACCACCTTTGGTCTGAGTTAATAATCGAGTTGAGTTGTCTTGGTTTTAAGGTCGACTTGAGTAGACTCAAATTGAAGTTAGAGTTGAGTCAGTCTGAGTTAAAGTTCGAGTCGAGCCGAACAAACGAAGGTTGTGTAAAGTTGGCTAGGTTAAAGGCCGAGATAAGAATGTCAGGTCTAAAGTCGAGATAGGCCAACTCATGCAAATGGTGAAAGGTTGAGATATGTCGACCTAGGCCAAGAGTTGAGTCAGCTCGACCCAAGTCAAAGATTGAAAAAAACTAACCTTAATTGAAGGTTAAGATAGGTCAATCTAGGCTGAAGGTTGAGATAAGTCATTCCAATTCGAAGGTCGAGACAGACTGGCCTAAATCAAAGGTCGAGACTACTCAACCTGGACAAAATGTCAAGACGGGTTGGCTCGGGCTGAAGGTCGTGACAAACCGTTTGTGACCAAAGTTTGAGACATATCGACTTAGGAATAAGAGAAACAAGCTGGCTCTAACCAAAGGTCGAGATGAGCCGATCCAGGCTGAAAGTCATGAGAGACCAACCCAAATTGAAGGTTAATACATGTTGTCATGGTTTCGAAGGTCAAGATGGACCAGTTCAGATCGAATGTTGAGACAAGTTGTCCCAGACTGAAACTCAAGACGAGCCAATCCAAACAGAAGGTCAATATATATCGGTCTAAGTTGAAGGTCGAAATGAGTTAGACATACAAAAGGTTGAAAAAGATTGACTTTGAATGAGGGTCAAGATAGACTGACCTAAACTGAAGTTCACTATGGGACAATATTAGTTTGGAGGTAAAGATTGACCTGTATAACTCAGTAAATTCAATAAAATGTTATCCAAAAATAAACATGGAATGTATCACAAGATTGCCTTGTTTATGAAAGAACACTAAATCCTAGCATTTTTCTTCTTTTTCGAATCTTCATCTTTTTTACATATCTTCTCTTTCTTCAAATATTGCGGTGGTCACAATGCAAGAGAATAATTAATTCTCACCCTAAACAATTAGTGTTAATAATTTTTTATTAACTAAAAATATTTTTAAATTTTTTATTACAAGATAAAGTAGATAATAAAAGTGATAAAATTGTTAGATATTTATCCGATCAATATTGTAATGTTTTATATTGATGGATAAAAGAATCTAACATAATACGGTTGTTTTTTCTTGTTGCTATTTTTTAGTATATATAATGTTGATAAACAATTAATTAAACCTTATATTTTGTTTAAGAATTTTATTTTATAATCATTTAAAAGTATCATAATTAGTTAAAAAAATATTATTTTTTAAAAATTATTTCTAAAAAAATAGTTTATTTTTAAATTATGGAGGTCAATCCATTTAATTCATCAATCTTAGGTGATCCATCCAAACCAACATTTTTTTAGTTCTCAAGATTAACCAAATTATATTAACGCAATTATTAAGTGAATAAACCCAACAAATAAACCTAATTTGTTTTTGACAAGTCTAATTAAACACACCAACCTATTTTAAAATCTCTAGTTAAAACACAACAATGACACATTGTAACGAAACAATCCAAAAGAAGCACAAGAAATAAGAAAATACTCATCACAACAAATAAGTTTTATTCTTATCTGGGGTTTTATATCCATTTTATAGGTACAAAACCTAATGAAGCAACACATCCCGTTCCTAACCATAAATTTTTTTACCAGTAATTATTTCCATTGTATACCTACTTATATTAATCATATTATTGAAATGGAAGCTTCTTCTTTTCTTTCTTTTTTCTTTTTAAAGAACGGAATACTCTATAACTCTTACTACTATTGGTGGTCTCACTTTTCATACAATTCTCTAAGACAAAACATTAGTATTTCTGTAAATTGAATTACGATTAAAGCCCTTTAACATTATATCAGAGTTAAAAATAGAAAAGAGAAAAGAGAAAATGAATCAATGGTAGTGTCAAATGAGTATAAAAAACTTTTACATGTCAAAATATCATTCTTCTTATTAAAATACCAAACATTAAAGTGTGCGAATACAACAATGAATATATTGCAATTTTGTGACAAAATGGAGTATATCCACTGTTCTGATCAGTTTCCAAAATAGATATTAAATTAAGCACAAGTTACTGCAAATACAACCACAAGGGAAAAAAGAAGGGAGCAATGGGAGCCATAGAAGTTCTATAAAAGAATCTCATCTTGAACACCCACATTTAGGGTCTTATGTGGCAGAACAATGCTATTGAAAACCACCACCTCATCCTCAACTGTTACAGATTCACCTGGTCAAAGCAAGGGAACAAGAATTCCACAGTTCGTAATTTAACTTTACCTTCACATAGCAATAAATAAACAAAAGATAGGGTAGAAAAATAAGAGACAAAATGTAGACAAAGTTAAGAGAGGTACCAAGTATAGTTACTCCAAGCTTTGCATTGTAATCTCCACTAGCCTGATTCAGTGTATTCAATTTAGCAAACAAATTGTGAATGAAATCACATGTTTACTCAAAAATTGTGAATGCATCATTATAAGTGTTTCTGAGCAATTATTTTGAGATTTTTAGATATGTTGCAAGAAATTTTTAACTTGCCTGGACACGTGCCCATAGTCCAATAGAGGATTTCCATCCAACAATTGCATGACTAACAACAGCATTTTCCTGTAAGATGAAATATGAAAACATTGAGTTCCAAAAACACTTATGCAATTCAAACCAATTAACTGTACACCTACCTTGATCTCTACATCATCAAGGATTATACAATGTTTTAACCTTGCACCAGCTCCAATACGAGCATTTGCAGATATTGATACACTTGGACCAATCTGTTCAATAAAATTCACACAAGTTATTTTCCATATCAGTTTGTTTCTTCATGTCATCTAGATCTTCTCTTGTTCTTTTTTCATTTGGGTGAGCGCTACATGATGTGAATTGAATAAAAAGTCTATGTTCATGACTCCAATCCAAAGGGGCAAAGTTATACAATTTGTAAATAAATGTTAAGTGAATTTGAAGTCTAATTCAACCCTACAAAACTGACTTGTAAGGTGAGGTTTGCACCTACTTATATATTATAACTTGTCTTATCTCTAGTCAATGTGGAATTTCCAACAACAAAGTGAAATATGAATACATATTGATAGGCAAATTACATCTATCATGCATCAGAAGGAAACATAATATCCTTAAACTGTTGAAAATTTAAAAACCATCATGTCTATCAGGCTGAAACAGAGAAACTGAGAAGATTTTGAAAGCCTTTGATCAAGTATCAAGGGAAAACAGGTGAATATTCACCTTAGCAGATGGATGCACTTTTGCTGACGGGTGAATATAAACATCACCAGTGATGCTGGCTTTCTTAATACCATTACCATTTGCTAATAGATGTGGAGAGGTGTGACGAAATTGTGCAAGATACAAGCTAGAACATTTTATGGACATTCTGCAAGAATTAAGTCAACATTTATGGTAATCGCCATGGAAGAAATGACGAGAATGTGTAACATAATATGCAGGCTTACCCTGGAGTTTTGATTTGTTCCCAAAAGTCATTGGTTTCATAAATATATAACTGCTTCTTCCCTGCAAGAGGTGAGAGGATATCTTGATCCAATCTGACATAATTCGCTGGAAGAGTCCTGCAGAAGAACTATTCAGAATCAGATGTTACAGTAATTGTAAACTCTGCATAATGTAACTTTGGCTTTGAAATAAGAACTTCAGATGCAGGAAAAGCAGCATGTATCCCAGGTATGCAAACAAGAATTATAAAAGCCTCATTTTAATAACTTTTTTACAACATTCTTTGGTAAGAGCACAAGTTATGGGACTAATCCTCACTAGGGCGTTAAATACCTTGTTCTGTGACAACTGATGAGCATAACCAAATAAACTGATTACTATTAATCAGCGATTCATCAACTATTTGTCAGTTTCAGTAAATGTTACAACTTCATTTTATGTAAAAGTTAAGAGTATCATACATTGTATAAAACAAGAAAATAGTAAAAGAATGATATCTGATTGCTAAAGTAAATACTTAAATAAGCAAACTGCATGGATCCTTGACCACAATATAAGTTTTAGCTCATTGCATGAATTTTTGTAGCTGATGTTAAATCTTTTAACTTTCATAAGTACAAACCTTGGGTCTGGCTGCATTGCTTCAAAGCTGGAAACGCGTCTTAGGTTAGCTGCAAGTAAAATGAGTTAGTTAATACACACGAGGACAAACTACAGTATCTCCAATTCTGTATGGCCAGAACAATAAAATAAAATGAAGAATTTTACATTTTGATATTAAAGGTGAAGTTTTTCTTTTTTATCTAAAATAATCCATATGGTTCAGCCTAAAATATTTCACTGACCTCTGTCTTTGCGCTGAGTAGAAACACCCTCTATGGCTGTAAAGATATCTGGTGTAAATATGTACACACCACAGTTTATACGATCACTTACCTGCATTCAAGTAAGGTGGTAATGTAAGAAAGTAAACAAAAGTGTGGAGGAGAGGAAAATTTTCAAATTTTATTTCAGCAGTTCAAGGCATAAGCACATGATGAACATACAAAAGTTTCAGGTTTCTCTGTATAATGCAAAAGTTCATTAGTTGTTGGATCAGCAACTAGTTCTCCAAACTCGCTCGCTGACTCTGCAGAAACCTTCAAAAGGAGGAAGAAATGAAAAATATCAGATGTTAATCAACAAAAAATAATGATAAAAATACAGTGTATGCGTGTGTGTGAATTCTCCAACCTTTACAACTAGTATTGTTCCCATCCCACCATATCTTTTGTGAGCATCTGTAGGCATAGGTGAACCAAAAAGCAACAATTAATTGTTGTCACAGCCACATAACAGTTAAAATATACCAAGGATGCTAAAATTTACTATTCTGCAATGAAACTAAAGCATCAAACAGTTGCAAGTAGAAGAAAATAGTGTATTTCAGAACAGAAATTACCTAGCATTTGTGGCAGTGGAAAACTGCAGCATACATCACAGTTCAGCAAGAAGATATGTGACTGCCATAAAACATGGTCAAGACTATTAAAACGTGTAACACAAGCACTAGTGTATTAAACATTAAAATAAGTGAAATAGGCAAACTTTCTGAACACAAAAACAAGTAGATAAAATCAAGAATGGACAAAGTCATAGATAAAGATAAAAACCGGATCATCTTCCATGATCAGATCTCTAAAGTGGTAAAGGCCACCAGCCGAACCATGTGGTCTGTCTTCCTTCAAGTATCTAATATTACAGCAAAAATTACACAATAGACCAATCTTGTCTTAAAAGAAAAAAATTAAAGGTTACCAGAGATGAATAGAAAGAAAAGACAACAAACCTAACAGGGACTTTAAGCTCATTTGAGATAGAAGATACATATAAGGCAAATTCACGTTCTTCATAGAAACCAATCAGATAAATCTGAGCCAAATTAGGAATCTGGGACAAAAATAACAGTTAGGTACTTGGCAGATTATACATAAATACAAGATAAGACATCATTTATGATTATTATTAGTTTAAAATTTTCACAATTGTCTATGGTATGTACCCTTTTACAAGCAGAAATTGGATGATGAACCATTGGTTGTCCTGCTAATGGAAACAGTGGCTTGGGCACGTTGAATGACAATGGCCGAAATCTAGTACCTGTACATGCAAACATAACAAAAACTATGGAATCATTCTCCAATACCACATTATACCATGATTTTAAGTAAATCTTCACAAGTTCAGTTCCACATCAAGGAATTGATTCAAGGTCCAGAAAGTTGAAACAATTTCCCGCAGCTTTCTGGGTTGGATCAAAACTTTTAACTGAATTACTAACTTGCTTTTATGGCGAAAACAGCAAAAACAAATCACTCAACTTCAAAATTAATTTGTGATAGCTTGGGCAAGCAAACATTTAATACAACTTGAAAAACCAATGTGCGTGGTCTCAACTTAAGAAACTAACAAGAGAAATTGAAATCAGGGAATAGTGAAATGGTGAAGTGGCATTGAGTGAATAAAAATTGTGGTGTGAATGAATGAAATGGAATGGAAGGGAATACCTTTAGTGGGTCCTCCAACCATGATCACAGCGACGACCCTCTCATTTGCAGTTACCATATTGGCAAAAAGAGAGAAACTTTGATGCCCAGAAACAGTTAAGACGCTAGAGAAGAAACAATAAGGTCTAGTTTCAGAGTTCAGACAGAAGAAAGAGAGGGAGAGAGAGAGAGAGAGAGAAAGTAACCAACAAAAAATGTGAAATTGCAATGTAGTTTCGGGGCTTAGATTAGATGAGGTTGTCTTGGATTTGTTTATCAGATCACAAGTTTCGTTGTCGGTACATATAAACACACAACTTGGTAAATTTTACTTTGTTCGATTATTTCGTGCATTGTTTTTATTTTCTGTGAGTTTATTTATTTTGACTATGTTACAGTTAGGACAATATTAGTTTAGAAAGAAACAATCCGTTTATATTTAATAGGTTATTGGAAAATGTTAATCATGACACTGATTGAGAAGCTAATAATTAAAAGCATTTATGTATTATTTAATTAATATATTAAATACTGATTAACTAATAATGATGAAAACTCTGTGAAATATTAGTACAAAACAAAACTTTGTGAAATATTAGTACAAAACTTCGCAAACCAATGAGGATCATTTAATGACATATATTATCATTTTATAAATTTTATTTTAAACTGTTTTTGTTTTTCACTTTACTGTGATATTTCTAAATTTTCATGTTTTACTGATATACTAAATATGAAACAACTGATGTCACGAAAATAAAATAAAAAATATAGTTTATTACAATTTTTAAGTGATATTATTTTATTTTTTAAACGTATTTTTTCATGGTGATCACTTTGTTAGATATTTAATAAATCGGTTAAAATATAATAAAATATTATAACAAAATGTAAGATAGTAATTTATAAATCACAATAATTAAATGATAAAATACAAATAATTTGTTGGAAAATGTTAAATTAAGAAAATAATAAATAAAAGTATGTATTATATTAATATTTTCATCTTAACAATTATCAACTAACCTTTTAATAAATAAAAATATGTATCATATTAATATGGATTATATTAACATTTATATATTAAAATATGGATGTTCATCTTCAAAATCTTTCTGTGCTTAATTATCAAGTAAGCTTTTGATCTCGACTCATAGAATTAATTATTTTAAGTATAATGTGATGATTAGTGAATTTTTTTGATGAATTTGAAAAATAGAAATCCACTTCTCGTCAATATTATGTGGCTTTAGAATTCTTTTTACCAATGTCTCCCGATAGTATCAAATGTTCGTAAAAGAAATTTAAGTTATCAAGAAATTAATATTTAAATTAGCCTCTAATTTAAAATTAAAAAAAAAAATTAAAAATTAATAATAATAAATAATTAAAACTTTGATAATTTTAGAAACCAATTTAAAATCTAATTTATAAATTAATTATAATTTTTTATTTACAATAAAACTATTTTAAGTATAATTTTTAGTTTATAAAAGGTATATAACTTAATTGATATAAACTTTTAAAATTAATTGCTATTTAATAATTTTCTTGATATATTAATCGATTTATCTCATTTTGATTAAATTAATTAAAGTATAAGCCGATAGAAGTTTAGTTTAACCTAACAAAAGCATAATTGCATTGGCTGAAATTTTGCTATGAAATGACACAAATGACGAGGACAACAAAAGCAATGTACAAAGTGGAAAATGAATAAATAATTAACTCCTTACCTGCTAGTAACCCTAATAACATGTTCATGCATTCATCTATCATAATTTCAGACACAGAAAACAAAACAAACAAATGAAAGACAACGTTATATATGTGTCTGTTGAAGTGAAAAAAGTAGTGAGAAAGAAAGGTTATAAGAAAACCAGATTGTTAATGAAGTTGCTTTCATGAGATCGGAAAAAGGGAAGTGTGGATTCTAAATCCTGAGAAAGACAAATTGGTACACCAATCATGTGACATTAATACCCAACCACACAATCAATTACTTTTACATCAAGATAGTGGAAAAGTAGAGATTAAAAAAACTTCCAAATATTTTTCTCTTCTTCATCAAGCAACCAAAATGCTATGGATTCCATTCTCTGCATCAAACAACGTAGCATTCATTTTTGTGGGTCCAAAGACTCTAACATTGTAGTAATTAATTAAGCAATAAATAAAGTGCAAATTGCATCTTCACTTATAGATGCACCCTCAAAAGGAACGACATTATATTCTAAACTACTTTAAGGAACGATTTTATTATTCTAGAAGCTACACAAAATTGTGTGTCTCATAAATTAATTAACCATTGACTTATAAGACTGCTGGATGTAAGTTCACCACTTCCACCAAATATCTACAAACTCAAGAAAAATTTAATCTACTTTTAGATGTAATTTGTAAATGAATGGACGAATCTTTAGAATAATTTTTTTTGAATAAAACTGAGGCCACATATTATTGATGTTGTTTTGAATTTTGTTATGTAATTTTATGTTTAATATACTTTTTGTTTGGATTTAAACTTTTTTATTTGAATATTTGCTGGTTTACACAATTTTTTATACTTGAAATGAGTTTAGTGATTATATTTTAATTAAAAAACAATTCTTTTGCCGTTTGTATATGTTGATTCATCTGTTTCATGTATTGTAGGGCGAACTTGATTTTAACGAAGTAAGGTGAAGCACATAGTGAAAACACAATGTAGTTCAGAATATATTGAAACACAATTCATCATATATATATATATATATATATTTATAAATTAAAACATAGAAGAATTTATTTAATTTTAACAAAAAGATTTCTAAGAGTGAAAGAGAAAGAAGAAATGATACAAAACTGAAAGCATAAGGGAAGTCTTTAAGTTGTTCATTTACTATGTGAGAAACTTCTTTTTCAGCAAAACCTATATTTGAATCTCTCGTGCACAAACTGCTCTAAAGAGTCTTAAAAAATCTATGCTCTCAAAAAATATACGCTTAGCATGTCTCACTCAACCTCTAAAATATGCTGAACTTCAATATTCTCAATATTAAAAAGGATACGTTTGACTTTCAAACTAAAAAATTGCTTTCACAATGAATTTGATTTATCCTTCAAAGGTTTTTCTACTTCAATTCTTCCTTTCTTTTTTCTGAAAAAATAATATAGAACCAAGAAGGTATTAGACCTCAATTATTACCAGAACCGATATCTAATACCCATTTTATGATTTGATTTGGGTTTTAACCGAAGCATAAAGTAAGCGTTTTTTAAATATATTATTTGTTTTTGTTTCTTTCTACATATTGAACCTGCAGAGAATATACCAGAAAACTAGTCCAAAAATAGAACATTTTATTTATCAAACCAGAATAAGTTACAATACTTAATGGACTATCATTACAATAAGATGTTATCCTTACAACAAATAAATGTACTAAATACTATTATACATTTGTATAATGTATTTTGTTTAGGCTATCCTTAAATACTTAATGGACTTATTAGCGATCGGTGTAGGAGGCAATGTGACAGCAACAAAACATTGTTTTGAAACGAAGGAGAAGAAGAAGACGACACAAAAGAAGTGGCCACCTCTGCAAACATTTCACGATTTTGAGCCTTAGAAACACCTTTAGGTCTCTATTAAAAATCGAAGCCTAAAATCAAATCTGCTTCAGTTTTTTATAAACTCGAGACCTAAAAAGGTGTGGCTAGTGACAATTTTGAAATGAACTTCTAAACCTCAATTATGAATGAACTAAAACATATATTGTCATTATGTCTCGATTTTGTTGGAACGAAGGTCATTTCGCATATAAAATAATTTATAAAATGACAATTTTGTGAAGCAAACTTATAGGTACCAGTTTTGAGTAAATCGAAGCAAAAACTTTTATACTTCAATTTTTGGGGAATCGAGACCTAAACCTCTATGCTCAAATTAAAAAATTAGAAAATACCAAAAATATTAAAAAAAAAATTGAGAGTTATTAGGCTCAGGTTCTTTATGAACCGAAACAAGAAGGTCTTTATACTTCGGTTATAAAGATAGCTGAAGCATAAAGTTCGCAAAATTGTAAAATTGCCATCACGTCCCTATATGCTTTGTTTTTGTTAGAACCTAAGCATATAAGATGATTTTGAATCTCAACTCTACACTAGTGACAATAATCATTGTTATGGGCAATAATTTGAAAACAATTATAGAGATGCAAAAGTTGATATAGATAATTTTTGAAGGGTAACTTAAATTCAATACATTGATAAATTTTAATTATTTAAAATCATTTATTAATTAACATTTTAAAAAAAAAAATAGGTTAAAGAAAAGTTGGGTAAGCAAGAAAGTCTATGACTAATGAGGTGAGTCTAAGGAATTTTTTTGTTCTTAAGCAATTTAATATTAACTGAGCTTCTTATTTGTGACATTTGAATAAGAAAATAGAGCCTTATTTGCATTATTAGCTAAATGTAAAGGAAAACTACATTTCAGTACATTAAATGAAAGGTTGTTGGTGTAATTTGCTTTTCACCATAGTTTTCATTCATAAGAATCATGACTTGTTATTTTATTTGTTTTTTTGTTGATTCTATATAAGTAGTTTGTTTCCTTTGTTTTATTTCGTTATATAAATTGTTTGTTAATGAACTCTATTTAATCAACGTTGTTTGTTAATGAACTCTATCTAATCAACGTTGTTCAAGGAAAATTAATAGGAAAAAGAGAACCTAAACCTAAAATTCATTTTGGTGATACTAACTTGAGTTAATTGAAAGCAGAGAAATCTCAAAAGAAGCATAAGTTTGCTGTAAGCCTTTTATTAGATGATAATAATGGTTTGGTTAAAAGCAATATTTATGCATTTGTTAGACTATTTTATCAATGTTAATTATCTTAATTTATGATTGTTAGATAGTCCTCATACATTGTTATCCTCAAATTAGTTGAGGAAGTGGTTTGAATAAGGTGTGAATGTCTTATATCGGATACATTGTTAGATAATTTTCTTTCTTTTGTTGGTTTTTTATATGAAATTTGTATTTTTCTATCCTTTCCTAGGTGTATTGACACTTGTCATTGTTAAATTGAAAGGATACAAAGAGTGGAAAATAGTTAATTTTTTTACATTGTTTTATTTCATACTATTTATTTTTCTTCAGAGAATAATATTTCTATTAGTAAGACACACGTGAATGTTTCTCCAAATTGTTAGTAGGTGATATTGGACCCCTCATTTTTCTCTCTTTTAACAACTAGACCACCTTTTATTTAAGTAAATTTTACTAAAAGGATCTGGTAACACTTTCAGCAACACTCAATTGATATGTAAAAATGTTATTAAAAATCATTAATAACAACACAAATTATACGTAACATATGATATAGTGTTACTAAATCATATTAGTAAGTATTTTTGTAATTTAGTAACATTTTTTTTATTGTTACTAATAACTTAATATGTGAAGTGGTAGCCCACGGCTTATTTCATGACAGACTTTAGAACTTCAATTTACTTCACAGCTTTGAAGGAGATTGATACCAGCCCCACGGTTCATCAGATATGTACTTGGTCACTTGCTTCACACTTAAATAGTTCTCCAGACCCCTGAAATAATAAAAAAAAAAAAGAAAAAACTTAGACCCAGATTCTTAGATTATAAAACAGTCTAAGATATAGCCTAATCAATATTTGTATTTGAGAAATGCACACAAGCAGTAAACAAAAAGATATAACTCTCATTCCCCATTTGGCATGTCTTATTCATAAACTAGTTTAATCCAAGCATTTCCAACTGACAAAGAAAGTGTATTGAAAAGAGTATCAGAGTTTTGGTTTTTTCACATTTCAAAATATAGTTTTGAATGCAGTAAAACTGACCATAGTGATTTAGGAAGAAATAAGGGTCATACCATTCTCCTAATTCACGACCAAAGCCACTACGTTTTATGCCTCCCCATGGTGCTTGAATGAAGCTTGGTTGAGCACAATTTATCCATACAATTCCAGCTTTAATAGCCTGCACAAAAGTAATATAAGTATACAACATTCAATTACAGAAAATCCATATGTTTTGTCTGTTCTATGATAACAAAGGATGAATCTCACCTGAGATATACGTTCACATCTTTCTAGATCTTTTGACATTACGGCAGATCCTAAACCGTATCTGTGAGTAATAATTCCAAATAAGATATGTTAGGCATCAATCAATATGATCGATGAAATAAAAATTCATACACAACATTGATTAACATCTATGTACAAGTTAACATGTAGTTTACAAGTGAAACTAATATACAGTTTCCAGAAAAATAGTCCACTCACTGGGTGTCATTTGCTAGTTCAATAGCTTCTTCTTCGGTACTGAATGTTTTCACAGAGAGTACAGGTCCAAAAACTTCTTCTCTCCAAATTTGCATTGAGGTAGTCACATCAGTGATGATGGTTGGTTCAACAAAGTATCCCCTTTTCAAATGCTGCCATAAAATTTGACATTTCAATCATTTCTGAGGACAAATCAAGAAATATAAAAACAGGACACACATCGTATAATCATACCTCTGGACGAGACCCTCCTGTCAAAATTGTTGCACCTTCACTCTTAGCTGTTGAGATGAAATTCAACACCTTTTTGTACTGAATAAATAATATAAACCATATTATTAGATACATCATCATCTTGGTAAAAGACAAGTTCATAAACAATGTCAGGATAATGGAGAATGCATTTGAATAAACACAATCAGAATTCAGAAGTCTACGTTAGCAATAGATTTCAGAAATACTTAACTTCAAACACTATCTTAAACCCAAAACGTATTAGGGGAAGAAATGGAACAAGGTGTAACAACCAAAAATTCACATATCTTTGTTAAAAGCAGAAGGAGGAGTCAGTAATCTAAGTTAAAATATAACAAATGCAGAAGTGATAAACATTACACATACCTGTCCTTCACTAACAATAGGGCCTAGCCTGCAGCCTTCTTCCAAAGGATCTGAAATTTTGATGTTTTTGGCCCATTTCACAAGTTTATCCACAAATTCTGTTGCTATACTTTCCTGAAACAGTAAAAGCATCTAACTTGGTCAATGTTCAAAACTCAGCTAATGCCGTTTCTACAAAGTTTACAGACAAAATGGTTCCACTATCAGAGTATATCTAAACCTTCCCATTTATGCAATAAAATAAGCAAACTTAGCTACAAATTCTAACTGTTACACTTACATGCACGATAAGGCGAGATGTTGCACTGCAAATCTGACCATTTGTAAAGAAGCAGCCAAAGATTGTCCATTCAGCAGCTGTTTGAATCAAGAAAAATACAAAAATAAATGTTAGATGGTGTATGACTCAGTATTGATTCTGTAATCAGTTCTAGGCACCCAAAAAGTTTACTCAACTACAAACAAACAATGAGTTTCACAGGAAATAAAGTTCCATAATGCAAAAAAACATAGGCTGTACATAACAAAAGAAAAAGACCCGTACTCTTGTCAAGGTCAACATCCTCAAAAACAATGATTGGGCTTTTTCCACCAAGCTCTAGAGAAACAGGCTGCCAAGAAAAAACCACAAATTTTATATTCCATAATCTCAGAATGAATTTGCAGATAAAATTGATCACAAAATACCTTGGTTAGCTGTGCTGCAGCTGACATAATCTTACTCCCAGTTAAAGAGCTTCCAGTGAAGGCAACCTGTTGAAAAATTAAATATCAGCCACAATTCAGCACTACCTCGCCAAAATCATAGACAGCACTTTAACAATACTAGAAAGAAATAGAATTAGAATTAGAATTAGAATTAGAACCTTGTCTACATCAGGATGAGAAGCCAAAGGAGCACCAGCATCATTGCCTAATCCAGTAACAACATTTAATACCCCTGGGGGAAGGTTCACTTCTCTGCATATTTCAGCCAGCTCCAAACAGGTCCTAAAATTGTAAATGGTGTGCCAGCATAAGATACCAACATAACGAAAATTGGATGCTGAAATAGTTGATTTTAACATACACAGATGCCAATTCAGATGGCTTCAATATTGCAGCACAACCAGCAGCCAGAGCAGGAGCAACTTTCCATGTAGCCATTAAGAGAGGATAGTTCCTAGCACATAACATAAACCACAGCATTTCATCAGCTATAAGCAAGTAAATGCTTAACTAGTTAGTGAAGAAACAGAAGGTAATCAGATACCATGGAGTAATTAATGCAACAACTCCAATGGGCTCCTTCAGGATATAACTCTTGAAAGTTTCCATAGGGAGGGATACAGGAGCCTTTTGCTTTGCATCCAACCCTTCTGCAAGCTCAGCATAGTAGTTAAAACATGCAATAACATCATCCTACAACATAGAATCACATATCTAAATAAGCAAAAAAAGACTCATGAAACATCAGTTATTGCTTTTTTCAATGCAAATCAATGTCACCACTTACCACGTCTGCCAGTGCTTCATCTAGTGGTTTTCCACTATCAATTGCTTCAAGCTTTCCCAGTTCATCCTTTTTCTCCGTTATCTTTGAGAAAGAAAGCCACACACACAGAAAGGTGAGACAACTCATGCACTTCTGAGTCAGTAGTATCCATGATTCTTATTGACCAATTTATTTTTAAAGGGTTGAACAACATCTTGATTATTTGTATTTAGTTTTGTGAAAATTAAACAAATATAATATATATATTATATAATAAAAACTGTTTATGTAGCAGTGAATATTAAAATAAACTTATTCAACAAAAAGTCAATCTGGGTGTTGATGGAACTCGTAACTTCGATGTTTTCCCTCTCTCTTTACATGTCTGAGAAATGAAAACACATTTAATCGATTAAAGCAAAAGTTGAATTAAAATTCCAACCTTTGAAGCGATGGCTCGAAGATAACCAGCACGAACAGAACCAGAAGCTGATGACCAATCTCTGCCTTTGTTCCGGGACAAGGCTCTTTTAGCAGCATCCACAGCAAGGTCAACATCTTCCTCGGTACCCGCAGGTATGTCCCCTGAACACCAATTACATGAAGCCACAACTTAGAAACACAAGTGCTTATGTAACTATGCGCGTGTCATGATCATAAACATTAAAAACTCCCATGATGTCGGAAAAGCTAAGACACATAATTAAGGAGAAGAGAGAAGAGGGAACCTATGATGTCTTGGGTTGCGGGATTGATGATCGGAATACGGTTGTTGTGGAGGGGGACTTTCCACTCTCCATCAATGAATAGTTGCCTACTGGGTACTGAGATGGCCATTTTTCTTTTTGCTTTTTCCTTTCTCTATTCTCACTCACTCTCTGCTATTCTTGGCTTGGAGCAACGATAATGCTTCATGAGGTGGTAACATATGTTATATATATATATATATATATATATATATATATATATATATATATATATATATATATAATAATAGGATTGAAGCTGCATCTTGGTCTTCTGGTTGATGACTCACCACAGATCCTTTTCTTTTTTATTTTCTCTTCTTCCTTTCGATTTTTGCTTCTTTGTCGGTACCAACTTTTTTCCTTGTGCTCTTGGTTTGGTTTGGCTTCATTTTACTGTTTGGAAACATGTTCTGTACACATTCTGATGTAACCAGATTTTATAAGCTTGTGATAGTTACTTGTTTGAAATGGCAGGTTTGCTTTGTTCATTGTTCATAATTCTATTTCGATAAAAGATAATAATTTATAATTATGATTATTATAATGTCAAACCATGAATGCATTATTATGAATGGCATTATGATTGGCCCGCATAACAAAAAACCACGGACCACGTTTTTTTAGGTCATATGAAACCAAATCTCCGTCACGCTGTCAGACAATAAATTGGAAGTTGCGTGTGTACATAATATCTCCCATGCCATAACTTTTGATCATGCGCACCTTCCAAAGTTAAACACGGAAGCTAAAATCTGCAATGCAAAGTGTTTATTAAACTTCTTTATTTTTAGTGTGCATGTTCTGTCGTTTTCGTTGCATATTCATTGTAATCCACACATGTTGTAAATTATTTTAGTTTTATAATAATATTTTAAATTATAATTTAAGTTGCAATAATAAAAAATTTAAAATAGATTCAGATTATTGAAAGAAATATTTTTCAGGTTACTAGAAATATTGCTTGAAATATCCTTATGTACGTAATGATGAAAGTGAAAAGAGGGAAATCTCCACGTTTTAAATTGAGATTTTTAATCTAAAACTTGAATAAAAACATTATTATGTCATTATAAACGGGTAACGTGTACGAATATTGAGGGCAGATACGAGTATTATAATATTTATATTTGTAGATATTCGTACCCGTTATACTTTAATTTAAATTAAAAAAAATTAAAAAAACATGATTAAAATATTAACACATCGATTTTGAATGGGTTGATTTTTATCAATTGATTTTAAAAATTCTCCATTTCTTTGTAAATTGCCATCGAACATTATTCAAATGGATTATTTGTATTTTGTTTAAAATATATGAATATTATGCATTATATTTTTTTTAAATTATGGTTAAAATATATGGTTAAATATTAAATTTTTCTTTCATAAATACTTACAAGTACCCGAAAATATCCGCAAATATTAAAAAAATATGCAGGTACCCCATAATAAATATTCGCACAAATATAAGTACGAATACGGAGAAATGAATATTTATTTACCAGAGAAGTTAATAACAACTACTTAATACCTTACCCGTCATGTTGATTTCGTACTCGTGCATGTCAACGGACGGATTGATTTTGGATTTTAGTTTTGTAAGAAAACAAAAAAACTGTGTTGGTTTTAATTCTTTAAAAATATAATTTTCTGTTCTTAGTTTGTTGTATGACTTTACTTCTTCTGCGTATGTGACCTTTATTCCATATTTCTACTGTTCAGAAGGAAAGAAAAGTTGTTTCCACATTTTTACTGTTCACAGGGGTAGTGAGTAGAAAGAAAGAGAAAGACAGCTATATGAATTATACTTTACGCTATTGGCCTTAGGAGTGGACTTGGATTTTTAATGATCTAATCTACATCCATTTTAGATTCAAATAATTGGATTAGATTTTTTATCCAAATTCCTTTTTTTAGCAAAACTAGTTTGGATTTTTTTAAAATCCAAATCCAAATATTTGGATCAAGGTTTAAATCCAATTCAAATATATGGATAAAGTTCAAAATCCAGAATCCATTTTTTATAAAAAAAATTTAAATTGAATTTTTTAAAACTTGTGTCATTAAGGCCTGGATGACCCGGATGGACCCAACGACCTGGACAGGCCTGACGACCTGGACGATCCAAACGGGCCCGATAACCCGAACAGGCTCAACGACCCGGACGGGTCGGACAACCCGGACAGGCCTGACAACACGAACAAGCTCGACGACGCGAACGGGTTGGATGACTCGAATGGGCCCAACGACCCAGACGGACCAGATGACCCGGATGGACCTGTCCAAACAATCGGGCCCAATCGGGTAGTCGGGCACGTTCGAGTCGTGGGGTCCGTCTGCGTCGTCGGATACGTCAAGGTCGTCAGGCCCGTCTGAGTCGTTGAGCCCATCCGGGTCGTCGAGCATGTCCGGGTCGTCATACCCGTTCGGGTCGTCGGGCCCGTCCGGGTCGTAGGGCTTGTCTAGGACGTCGATCCCGTCTGGGTTCTAGGGCCCGTTCGGGTCGACGTGCCCGTTCGTGTGATCGTGCCATCTGGGTCGTAAGGCTCGTGTAGGTCGTTAGGCTCGTCCGGGTCATCGAGCCCGTTTGGGTCGTCCGAGTCGTCAGGTCCATCTGGATTGTCGGGCCCATCCGGGTCATTCGGCTCGTTCGTGTCGTCATGCCCATCCGAGTCGTAAGGCCCGTGTAGGTCGTCAGACTCGTTCGGGTCGTCGGGCTCGTTCGGGTCGTCAGGCCCGTCCAAGTCTTTGGGCCTGCTTGACCCGTTCGGGTCTTTGGGCTGCCTGACTCGTTCCGGTCTTTGGGCTGCTTGACCTGTTTTCGTCATTGGTCCTTCTTGGTCCGTTCGGTTCTTCAGGTCCGCGTGACCCTTTTGGGTCTTCGGGTCTGCTTGACCCATTCGGGTCTTCGAGCCTGCCTAACCCGTTTGGTTCTTCGAGCCCGCTTGACCCATTCGGGTCATCGGGCCCGCTTGGCCCGTTTGGGTCTTCGAGCCCGCGTGGCCCGTTCGGATCTTCGAACCTGCCTGGCCCATTCGGGTCTTCAGGCCTACCTGGCTCATCAGGTCATTGGGGTCGCCTGCCCTGTTCGGGTCATCGGGCTCACTCGAATTTTCCGGATCGTTGGGTCCGATCAACTCGTTCGGTTTGTCGGGCCTGCCTAGCCCGTTCATATCTTTAGGCCCGCCTAACCTGTTATGGTCGTCGGGCCTGCCCGATCCGTATAGGTCGTCGAGCAAGACCCGTCCAAGTCTAAATGTAGTGTAGTCCATCTCAACCTTTAGTCTAACCCAACTAAAAATTTAAATTGAAAATTTGGATTGGATTTTTTGGATTATCCATATTTAAAAATCTTGATTTATAAAATGGATATCCAATCCATAAAATATATAAAATGTAAATTAGATTGAAATTCAGATCCATTAAATGGATTATAAATGGATTGGATTTTTAATAAAATGGATTATAAATGGATTGGACTGAAGCAAAAGTGGATTGGATCAAGAAAATTAGATTTTTTGTCCATCCCTATTGGCCTTAATTTAATTTACTCTGCATTTGCATGGTAATGTACCGATCCTTTCTCCATGGCAGAGACTACTTCTAATGACGTGAAATATAGATGAACCGTTATCAAAAGTTTATTATAATGAAGATAACATTTGTAATTATTTGTAATATTTAAATATTGTAAGGATGAAAACAATGTTGTCTTTGTTCCCATCTAAATGTTCTTAATCTTTATGCTTCATGTGTTTTGGAATAGTTCAAGTGTGAGTTAAAAAGTTCTATATTGAATAGAATAGATAAAATTAAACACTATATAAGAATAAAGACCCATAACACTATTGTCTTAAGGTTTTGGGATTAAAGTGGTGTCAAATGCCTTATATGTGTAAGACTAATATCATATAACCATATGAAACCACAATCTCTCAAATGAAGATAACAATAACCATATATGAAAGAACATATAACCCATCAATGGTATCAGAACCAGGTTCGGAATGACTGACCGCATAACCATAACAATATATGAAAGAATATATAACCCATCATCATGATCATCTACTTCATGATTATGTATTATGTTTGGGAATGATAGATCTAGAATCTTAAATAAGTTGGAATAACTAAAAATTATTTAAGTTTTAACCAAACAATTTTTTAAATTAAAATCGAAGAATTAAGAGAAACAAAATTGAAAGAAAAAATATATAAAATTAAAAAGATAAAATATTTTTTTTAAATATTTAGTAATAATTTTAACAAAATAAAAAAAAAGAATTTGTTCTCGTTCAACTACATGTAGGACTGATGTTTTCATGAATTTAAAGACTAACATGCCAATTCTTGCTTCTTTCTTTTTAAATTTAGGTTTTAAAATACCTTTTTGGTTCCAATTTCCATCAAGTTTTGTCAAATAAGTCATAATTTTGGTTTTGTGTTCAAATATGTCCAAATTTTCATCAATTTTGTTCAATTGGATCTTTTTTTGCTAACACTGTTTGAATCATTAACGACCATGAATAATGACTGCCACGTGTCACTTCATAATTTTTTTTAAATGTCCACGTGTCAATCCAATAGCATGCCACGTATCAAAGTCAATGCTCTATATTCAATTTGGTCCCTATGTTTGTTATTTTTGTTCAATTTAGTCTTAATTTTGTTTAAATTTAACTAATTTTGTCCCTATCGAAGATGTAACCAAATTTAATTTTTATATCAAAGTTATAATGATGTGAATTTTAATATATTATATAAAAATATTTAATAAAAAATGTGAATTTTAATATAAAAATTAAATTTGGTTTCAATTTGGAGAGAGACCAAATTGGTTCATGTTAACAAAAATTTGGACTAAATTGAACAAAAATAAAAATATAGGGATCAAATTGAATATAGAAAATTGACATTGACACGTGATACGCTACTGGGTTGACACGTGGACATTTAAAAAAATAATAAATATAAAATAAAATAAAATAAATCAAAAAAACCACGAAGTGACACGTGTCAATCACTCTTCATGACTATTAATGATTTAATCGGTGTTAGCAAAAAAATACCAAATTGAATAAAATTTACGAAAATTAGGACCTATTTGAACAAAAATTTAAAATTGGGACTTATTTAATAAAACTTGACAAAAATTGAAAAAAAAAAGTATTTTATCCTTAGATTTATATCCAATAATTAATTGCTCTACCATCCAAAATACTTAATAAGTTATCCACCCTTCCTAGTTAGGCAGGGTAAGTTACCTAAAATCAGGGGTACTTCCTTAAAATGTTACATTAAATTTGTGGTTACTATAGTTCAAATCAGTTTTTGTGAGATTTCAAGGTGTTTTCTAATAGGTTGTAAACACTTTTTCGAGAATCGGGAAAAGGGTTTTTATGTGTAAAGAATTGTTAACAGGATGTAGAGAAAATATTACAAACAATCATATTTTGCAGTAGTTAGTTACACATACCAAATACCTTTTATTATGTAAATTCAAATTCATCGTCAGTCTTCCAACACACTTGCGTCTTGGGATACGAAAGACTAATCTTAACATGTGAAATGAACTTCTTAACATTTACATATTAAGTCGATTTTGGGGAACTGTGACAAAAAATTCAATGACATTTTTCTTAAAAGTTTGATATGGCGTGAAGTGATTCATTTGTTTTTGTACGTGTTCAAATTCATTATTAGAATTGATTTTCTAACACAATATCATGTAAATCAATTAAAAGATAAAAAATTTATATTAAGTGAGAAACAATTGATTCTTATTTCTACATTAAAAAATTGATTAAACCAAACACACAATTTGCAAGTTAAGTGTAATTTCTCTCATAAATTTCATCAAAGCAACAAATTATTTTTCCTATCACTGCTGTTCTTCTGTTCTCTTTTTAAAACCTTTACCTTTGTTAAAAGATACATCTAATAATTCGGAATGCATTTCTTATTTTTTTTTATTTTTTATTTTAGATTGTATATCAAAACTGTATTTCAAATTATACGTTCTAAAATATTGGTTAATGCGTGAGATTAATCTGAAACTAATCTGAAAACGTCTCCAAATAAAACAATCTAAAATTGAAACTGAAAATTTAAAATCATAAAATAATTTGAAATTTATAAATTTATGAAATTGCGGGTCAAAATTATGGGATGCAGGAAGAAATGAGTTTTTTTAATTGGAAGTCTATAATAACTTGAATTTGTAAAAAATGGTCTTTCGAATTTTTTTTTTTTTGTGAAACTAGGGCCAAGTCGTTATGGGGAGGATGATATTAAAGATGAAGTCATCCTCCCCTAACTGATTTCATTTAAAAAAAATGATGTTGTCAGGGACAAGTCCAATTTTTGGTGAGTGAAGTCATCTTCATGGTTGACGACTTCACTTTTAAGTTTTTGTTTTTGTTTTTAATTTTTTTTGGAACAATAAATGGTAAAAAAATAATAATAATGTTGCTAGGCCAATAAATGCATCACTGAAACCTCACGGTCGGCCAATAAATGTTGCTAGGCCACCTCACGGTTTCAATTAATTGAAATCAATTGATGTTGCTAAGCTACCTAACGATTTCATTTAATTGTCAACCAAAGTCGTCCTGACATACACCGGTTTTAGTTAATTGAAGTCCTTTGCATTAAATATGGCTTCATTGAAAATTTTACATTAATAAATAAAATAAAATAAAACTGTTACATAAAAAAAAATTGAAACGGCTTCCATTATGAAGACTTCAATCTCAGATGCAGAAACCGGCCTCCACCTTGACGACATCGCTTTTTAAAAAAAAAATGAAACCGGCTGGGGGAAGGACGACTTCACCTTTAAAGTTGTCCTCCCCCATGACGACTTGACCCTATTTCACAAAAAAAAATTCAACATACCCTATTTTACAAATTGACAGTCAAAAGGACCCAAAAATACAAAAAAGCCGAAGAAATGCCACCCCAATTAACTCCAAACTAGTAAAGTCTTTGGTATAGATTCAATTTAACCTTTTATTGCTAGATCATTCATTTTAGCTTAGCAAAATTAGGGGTGACAATATAGACCTGACCCATCGGGTCGACTTGCATGCCCACAAAAATAACGCAGGTCCAGTCAAGATAGTGAACCTGCAGACTTGTATTGGTTCGGCCCGTAGCCTAAGTAGGCTGACCCATGAACCCGCATGAAAAAAAACTTGTATAAGAATTATGTATTTTTTAATGTACTAAAATTAAAAAAAAATACATCTTGTATGTCATAATACGAATATATATGTTGAAAATGTTAAATTATCAATTCATCATTCAACTCCCCCAAAGTCTTTACTTAATTTTGCTAACTTTTTAAAGTTTTTTAATTTTTTAAACATTAAAATTTTTATCATAAGAATTAAAAAAAAAAGTGGCTGGCATATGGACTCAGTTATGCGGGATAGGCCAATCATTTTAATGCACAGTTGAAATGCGTAACGGGGTAGGTTGACTCGCATTGTGCAGAACAAATACAAGATAGATCTAAATGGATTGGACCAGCCTGGATTGTCACCCCTAAACAAAACCCAGTTAAATTCAACTTCTAGACTAAGTTACACCCAAATCCAAGTCCCAGCTGTATAACTATAAATATTTCATTCATAACAATTAAATTGTCAATTAAACTTTTGGTTATAAAATAAAGGTAATAAAAGAAAGAAAAGGAGAGGAAGAATAGAGAATGAGAGAGTATGGAGTAACTTTTGTTTGTATGTGTGTCTTATTACTGATAGGACGAGTTTTATTTATAAATACAACATGGTAACCCAGAAAGGATATAAAATCAAATAGTAAATACAAAATATTACATAAAGAGTAATGAATTATACGATTATCAATCATATGAGTAATTGTATCAAATCAATGGACGACCATTAATTCATAACACTCCCCATTGGGTGTCCATTGATGAAAGAATGTGTCTCGTTAAAACCTTCCTAGGAAAAACCCTTTAGGATAAAAACCTAGTGAAGGAAAAAGAGTACATCATTCTATATAATATTGTTCTTTGCATCTTCTATTTCTCCCCCTCATGTAAACTTACATCATCAAGATGACAGAGTCCAACCTTGTGAACCAATTGCTCAAAAGTTCTCCTTGGTAAAGACTTTGTAAATAAATCTGCTAGATTTTCACATGAGTGAATCTTTTGGATCTCTACATCACCATTTCTTTGAAGATCATGAGTGAAAAAGAATTTTAGAAGAATATGTTTTGTTCTGTCTCCTTTAATATATCCTTCTTTCAATTGAGCAATGCATGCATTATTGTCTTCATATATCGTTGTTGGTTTCATTTTTCACAAGGATAAACCACAAGTTTGTCGCACATGTTGAATTATAGACCTTAGCCAAACGCATTCACGACTTGCCTCATGTAATGCTAACATTTATGCATGTTTTGACGATGTTGTTGTTATTGTTTGTTTCACAGATTGCCATGAAATCGTTGTGCCACCACATGTGAACAAATATCCTGTTTGTGATCGACCATTATGAGGATCTGATAAATAACCTGCATCTGCATAACCCATTAGATCTAATTTTGAATCATTTGGGTAAAATAAGCCCATATTCATAGTGCCTTTAAGGTAACAGAGTATTTGTTTTACTCCATTCCAATGTCTTCTTGTAGGTGAAGAACTATATCTTGCTAACAAATTTACAGCAAATGCTATATCAGGTCGAGTATAATTAGCAAGATACATTAGTGCTCCTATAGCACTAAGATATGGTACTTCA
>Ga0214544_1000492_pt1 | contig 72451 bp, 40 predicted proteins | sample CNSS3metaG_FD_160074 | JGI IMG/M metagenome (GOLD analysis project Ga0214544, IMG submission 160074) | Root nodule microbial communities from cowpea collected in UCLA plant growth center, Los Angeles, California, USA - CNSS3 | ecosystem: Host-associated > Plants > Roots > Nodule | place: USA... | reverse complement strand
ATAAGTTTTTTATAAAATATAAAAATATATATATATATATATATATATATAAAATTATAAACAAAAACTATAAAAAAGTTAAAAGAAAATTAAATAAAAATTAAAAAAAAAAGTGGCAAGCCAGCCCGTTCTGAGAAGGGGCGGGTTGCAGTATCCAATTTGTTTCGTAATGGCGGGCCAGCTCGACCCGACCCGTTTTTTGCGGGCCAAGGGCGGGGCGGGCCAAAACGGGCCGAACTGACCCGTTTTGTCACCCCTAAGTATATTAATATGGTTTTACAAAAGATAAGACAATAAAAATATATCATTTATACAAACCAACTAAACAACTAAACCAACAAGCTCTATATATAAACTAATCACTACTAAAGCTCCTTGAAACCTTTACCTGCTCTAACTGATAGTTCTTCACCCTCCACAAGTGCCTCTAAACCTGCAATTTCATTTGCTCCCACCAAAATGGTAATCATCACAAAAGAAGAAAACGACATAAGACAAAAAGTACAAGGGTAAGCTAATTATACAAGAACAATCATACCTCACAAACAACCAATTTTATTATAATTATCATAAGGGATCAAGATCACACACATGTATTTTATCATACTCTCTAGAACACGACTTATCCAAATAAGTGCAACTTGCGTAGAACTAGGGATGCTATGTTTGATGACCAAATTTCTTTTTTTTTTTGGATGTTACAACTATTTTCTATATTATACTTATAAACAAAAAATATTTAACACATAATTTTACAATAACATATAACATATTTAAAATATTCACATATACATATATTTATATATATATATATATATATTACAGTACTATATGCATCTTAAATTTACATCATTTGATACATATTATATTTTCTACACTAGAAGAGAAAGAAATATTATTTATTTACAATTTCCCCCTCATATGTTAACCTTTAAACATGTGGGGAAAAAAAGGTTACGGATAGGATTCAGAAGGACTATTAGGGGTAAATAAAAAGTGAGTTCAATCTGCCCTTCCAAGATAACTGGTGCATTTGGAGCATTTAGGAATGTAATGGTAGGATTTCCGGTCCCTTTAAATGTTGCCGAACTATTTAACGCATTGATTTGCCATACATTTCCCAGAAATACGGCTACTATGTATGTTGACAAGGAATGGGTCAAACATGTTAGGGGTAGCCATCTATGATGAGATTATAATATTTTTTTTTGTACAAAATCATAAAATAGGGAAGTGAGACAGATATCACAAAATATAGCATATCTCAATAAAATAAAATAAAATAAAAACTCTTTCAAATTCATGAAACTAGGTTTTTATCATATTTTATAAAGATTTTGATTAATTTTGTAGTGACTAGTCAGGATTAATGATCATGGCCAACAAGGTAACCCAAGAACATCTCATCTCGAGTAATATCCACTCATTTAAATTTCCAAGGTTATACTTCCAACTACAATAATCAAATCTTTATTTATCATAATTTTTATTTTGATATTAAATCATATAATTGTATAAATAAATAAATAGGATTAATGCATAACTAAAAATAAATAAAATGAATAAAGAGGACCAGTACGTAACTAGAGATAAATAAATAAATGAGAGTAAATATAAATTAAATAATTAGGACCCGTGCATGAATAGATATGAATATAAATAAATAAATAACAATGAGAACTAAAAATAATTTAAAATAAGGTTAGGGACACCTCACTTAAAATAAATATAAGGGTTAAATATGTTTTTGGTCCCTTAACTTTCAGTGAATTTTGGAATTAGTCCATTTTAAAACTTTGGACCAATTTAGTCCTTCATCTTTCAGAATACGTGAATTTAGTCCTTTTAATCAAATTTTGTTAGCTTTATTTGATGTTTCGTACGCATTTTAGGATTGTATTTGAGTTGTTTATACTCTTTGACACATTTTTGCTTTAACGTTAAGTCAAATATTATTGTGAAACGTACTTGAAATGTCAAATAAACTTAGCAAAATTTGATTAAAAGGACTAAATTCACGTATTTCAAAAGATGAAGGACTAAATTGGTTCAAAGTTTCAAAATGGACTAATTCCAAAATTTACTAAAAGTTAAGGGACCAAAAACATATTTAACCCTAAATATAAAAATAAAAATAATTATGAAAAGATAAAATGATAATAAAAAGAAAAAGATAATGTAATCATTGGATTTGTTTAAATTGAATTTAATCTCCTTTATTTTTGCTATTTTAGTTTGATAAGGATTTTTCAGAGATTTTTTTTTTCTTTTAACAATGAAAGGATAGAATCCACGTGCTAATGTCAGGAAGTCATTAAATGTTACATTATCTTATAATTTCTTCATTTTTTATTAGATATACTAATAGTTTTCTGACGTTATTCACCGTTGCGTTATATATTTGTTACTCAATTTTATGTTTATCCATTTGCTTTAGAACTTTTATATATATAAATGTTTGAATATTAGTCCAATCATTTTAAGTGTTTTCCTTTATTCGTTTCTACTTGCATTCTTTTATATATTTTGTTCTCTACACATATATTTATATATTGTTAAGCCTATATATAATTTTGTAGTATTATTATATTGGTATTAGTTAATTAGTTTTGATTTCCTATATACTTATAAAGGTTATGTGTTCACAATTTATGATATTAGATACATTATTATTTCTAATAATAATAATTTAAAAATATTTATAATATAATACATTGTTTAATAGAATTATTGTATTAAATTTTATTTATTTATTTATTTTGTGGATGTTACACTATGCACTTGTGGTGGTGGAACACCTACATATCCGAGCTACCACACACAAGGTATATCATTTTTATTGCCACTCTCATTACCTAATCATCCTTCTCTACATGAGTATGAAAGGCTAGTAGCTCCTCAAGATGTAACAGTTCTATCCTTAGTACACACCCTAAAGATTTAAGCATTTAATGGGATTCCATACCTTGGAACACCCTCCCTAGGAATACCCTCACATTATCACCAATTACAATTATCATAATAAAGTCTTCACAAGATCTTCATACCCACAATCATTCATCAACATATCTTATCATATACATTCTTAATCTCCTTTTCATTTTCACATATCAATAATTTCATCTCAATCAATTACAATCTCATATACATACACAAAGTACATCAAAACAGTGAAAATCATTTATCTAACCACAAACTTCAAAACAAAGATCCCACCGATCAAAGCAAAGATTTGCGTGTTTAGGATCAGATGGTCCACTAGAACCCATTGACTTCTAGCCCCCAATGGTTCAAAAGTAGCATCCAACGAGACCAAGTCATTGGCCTAGCACTTGACGACATTGTAACGGCGCCCGATAGTGTATCAAGAACAACAATTTGGCAAAAAAATTGATTATGTGTACTTGACTAATTGGGCACTTTCTCTTTTAGTGTTTTTTATTCCAAATGGTTTTAGAGAGTTCAAAACTGATACCCAATTACTCAAAACACATATCCAAACCTATCCCCAAATCAAGATAAAACACAGTCAAATATCAAACAGTTCATCATACAACTCATCACTCAACAAACCACATCACAATTAACTATCAAAATGATCAATTCAACCGAAAACTAACTTTCCTTACCTGACAAAACAACTCCATAGACCCAAATAACTCTAAGAGCACCAAACACTCGTAATTCCACAAGATGCTCTATCTGCACGTAGAAACATCATGAGAACGACCAGGACATACCTTTATGATCACATGAAATAATAGTGACATAATTTTTATTAAAATTTTATATACTAGACATTATTATAAAGATTAATATTTCAACAAAAGCAGTTTAATAATTATATGCTATTGCATAGAAAGCAATGTATACAAGGAGAAAACGAATATAAAAACATAAAGATACTAAAATAAATCTATGCTCACTAATATACAATCGGACGCCAAATCCAAAATAACTATATAAAAAAAAAATTGGACATTGATACTAATATGAAACAAGTCTAAAGTAATAATAAAAAGAGGAATATTAAACTAAAAAAATGTTATAACTCCATAATTTGTCATTATCTGTTTATTTTTCTCTAAGAACCTTAAGGGTCAAACTAAGGATAAAAGAAGGATTGACAAACATATGTAACCACAAGTTATAAAAATATCTATAACAAAAAATATGTAAATACTAATATAAGAAAAAAAGAAAACTACCAATATATTTTAGGATTCGTCTCGAGAGATATAAGTTGAACTATCACTACCATATGTTTACTATCCTAACATCACCTAATATTTTTATCAAAATTTTAAATATATTTTTTTTAATATTCACACCCACAAATTAAATGTTTATTATTAGAGGTAAAATAGGTAAGTAGATATGTCAAAACGGATCACCTGATTCGACACGATCTGACCTACCACGAGTTGATGGGTTAATTGGGTTGACTCAATTAAAATAAAATTACAATTTTGTTTTTCTTCAATCCCCAAAAATTTTACAATTTTTCATATAAGTCCTGAATGGAAGTCTTGTATACATTAATTAGCATTTAATTTTGACCGTCCAAAATTTACTCATCTCATGTAAATATGAAATACCGGATATAGAAGCTTTCTATTTGCTTAAGTTCGCATTTTGATATTGAGAGTTTGATGCGGACTTATGAAATTTTAAGAGTCATATTACAATATGAAATATTATTAGTGTTAAAAATTTGTAGAGATCGTAAAGATATAAGATATATAAGATATATGTTGCAAGAGAAACTTATTATTTTATTTTATTTATATATTTTCTCTCTCTCTCTCTCTCTCTCTCTCTATATATATATATATATATATATATATATATATTAGAATATAAAATGAAATGTACCTAATTTTTATAGAAAATAAAGTTATTCATCTAAGAATTTTCTCTTTCCAAATGTGGATTTTGGTTAGATGTGTACTTAAATGAGTGCGGACTTAACCAAAAAATAAAAGTCCCAACAAAATCCACCATTTGAATTTAATATAATTTAAAAGCCCCAACAAAACCCAGCATCTAAAAGCATCACGAAACATCATTAGGATTTTCTTTTTTTAATATAATTTAATATTTAAAATTTATGGACTGGTTAGTGAGTTAATCCAGTTCACTACAGGTTTAATCTGGGTGAGTTGAGTTCTTAATAGATCGGGTCCATTTTTGACCAATAATAAAATTTGTAATTTATTTTTAATCTAATTCAACTTAAATTCGTAGTGAATTAGGTTAGCTAACAATTTTAACCTATTTTGATAGTCCTATAGGTAAGTGGAGGTTTGAAAATTAGGAAGGAGAAATAGATGTTATTGACCAGGTTAATCATGCTTTATGATAAAAACAAAAGGATAATAAATTTTGAAGAAAATGTTGGGTATTACATGGATGAAATGATCTTGGGGACCATGAATGTGATTTTTTATCCTCCTTCTCGTAAAAGAAGCAAAACATCACATCTAAGAGATAGAAATGGATTACCCATCTTTGTTTTTTATGAAAAAAAATATATATACAAAGCTTCAACAATTGATTGACCAATATTCAATCAAGTAACATAGAACATGACTTTCACTTCATAAAAAATAAAACATTTATTTCTTTATTAAATATTCAATTTTGTATATACCAACTTTTCAAAATATGTTTTTCTTAATTGAAAACAATTTAAAAATAATACTACTTTTATTAAACATGACACCCGATGATTTTCCGTTTAAGAAAAGCACTATATAAAGTTCAAAATCAATAAAGAATAAATATATTTATATAAAAAGAGTATAACACAATTATCAATTCAAAATCGCTAACATAATAAAGTTAATTCTTTTTTATAAATTATTTATCTCATATACTCGAATTTTAATTCACATTTCAATTCCTAAAACTAATTTATATAAACTTATATTTTCTTTTTGGGAAGTTTTGATGAAGTCTTAACATTCTTAAATAAACTTAACTGAACTTTAGAAATACAAAAATGTGATTAGAGTACACATTAGGTGTCCACTTTAAAATTTAGAATTAAAAGAATAATTTTTCAATATTTTTTTTATAAATTTTAAAGGAAAAAACATAAAAATGGTATTATAGTGTTCATGCGCTAACCATGTAAAATAATTCTATATTAACCTTTAATTACTACAAACCATAGTGTGATCTTTTATATTTATTATAAAACTCAACCCATTAATCATATAACAATTTGTAATTAGATGATATTAAATAACTTATTTCTCTCAAATAAGATATGATTTTATTGTACGACTGAAGTAAGTGACAATTTTATTCGAAAATAGAGCTTATTTAATTACACTATTAACCCAAAATATTTATTGTTTGTTGAATAATCTAATTAATTGCTTTTAGTGATTTCTCAACCCTTTTTCTCCATAACAAATTTAAATTTAAAAATTCATAAAACAAACTTTTATAAAGCTGCAACTGAATGTCTCCTTTCCATATTCAACGGCTGATTTTTTTTTTTTATAGTCAAAATTATTACTTCTTTAATAATTAAAGTCTAACATATTAATTTGTCCTTTAAAAGTGACAACAAATAGAAAGAAAAAAAAAAAAGCAAATGAAGTCACTTTATCATTCTCATAGATCATTGTCCCTTTACCCATTTCTCAACCATGTGTGCAATAATGGTACTCCTATAATGAGAAAGGAACATGTTATATAATACAACTTATCTCTTCAAAAAATTTCTAAATAATTTGTATATATAATCTGCATTTTATTAACAAGTTATTATTATTATTATTATTATTATTATTATTATTATTATTATTATTATTATGTTTTATAATATTACATTTTAGTCATAAAAGTGTTGTAATTTATTTTAAAATTAAAGACATGACTAAAAATAAACTTTAAACTCAATCTAATCTCATAAAACAATACCTCCTCTCGCTACTAAAATTTAATGATTTTAAGTTATGCAAGTTAAGAAAAAAATCTTTAAATTTAATTTAACTTCACAAATATAGTTTCTAAATCAGGATTTACAAAAATTTATTATAGGTTTAAATAAACTTTTTATTCCTTTTTTAAGTTTAAGTAAAAATTTAAATTAGTTTATTTTTAAAATTTTGAAATTTTAACCTAATTTAATTTTTTATCTTTAAAAATATTTAAATTTAATTGTTTTAATAAGATTTTATTTAATTTATTTAACATTTTAAATACGTTTTATGATAATAATTGTGTTGTTTATATTGTTTGACATATTCTTATTTAAGTGTTAAAAAAAGAACGTATTTCAAATATTAAATAAATTTAAAATAATTTAGTTATAAAAATTAAATTTACACATTTTTTTAAATTGATTCAAAGTTTTTAAAAAGATTAATTTTAATTTTTTGACTTTTAAGAAAAAAGACATATTTAACACTTATATTATGTTCAAAAACTAGTTTTTATCTTTTAGTTGATGTAAGCCTCCTAACAAAAGTATATACTATTTAGACTTTCAAACTTTTTTTTTTTCTGAACTAAATTACAATTCTTACTAGCATAATAAGAGCTCCAAGTTATTTATAGAGGATAAAGGAGGATTTGGGTTGTTCATTCTTGCACCGCCAAACCTACGACAAAGTCCGAGAGTCTTCTCCTTTGGTCGTGTGTATGTTCGTTTCCCCAACCGATGTCTGTTTTTCATTATGTGCTTCATAACAAAGTGACTTTGACTCATCTTTTACGATACTATGATCTTTTCTGGGTTTGAATGATGCATGCATGTAAATGTGTAGGAAAAAGGGAGCACAGAGAAACAAGTGGTGGGGTTCTCTCAGAAACATGGAAGAAGAGAACGTTGAACAACCATTGTTGGAGAAGAAGAAGAAGTACTACAAGAACTGCCCCGGTTGTAAAGTGGATGAATCCAAAGAGTTGAGTGAGGGACATTTTGTACTCTTCACAAAGCTTTTCATCGTGTGGATGCTCGTGCTCTGTGCTTGTAACCATTTCACTCTCTTTCCACCATTATTGCAAAACTTGCTTCTGCTTTTTCTTCATTCCTCTCAACTCATTCCTTTATTGAAAACAACACAAGACAAAAACATCTATTACTGGAGCTTATTCTAACGCACTTATTAAATGATGTTTAGCTTAACTGTGTTAAACGATTTTTCTGTTATTATTCCGTTTCTGTTTCTTAGGTTCTGTACATAAAAGAACTTTATGTGTATACTAATTATACTGTATCTTTCTTTATCAAGTTATTATCTTTTATTATTATTGATTCAAATCCAACAGTTTTCTTGACAGAAATTTTGTGTGTTGTGTTGCTAAAACAGGAAAAACTTCGGTTCATCCTTTTTCTTTTCTTGAAGAAAACAAATCAGTGTTTTAATGTTGTCAATTTTTGTCACCCGAATCAGTTGCTAATCTCACTTTCTTCTGTTCTGTACAGCATTGCCAATATCATCTCTCTTTCCTTTCGTTTATTTCATGGTGAGTTTAACCATCATTACTGGTTTACTGTAACATTCTCACTCGATGTAAACTATGATTTGTTATTATGGTTTTGTTATTTGTTATGAATTACTCAAGAAAAAAAGTTTTTGATTAATGATTAACTTTATGCTGGTGCACATGTCCTCAATGATTGAAAATTTATTTCCAGGTAAGGGATTTTAATATTGCGAAAACAGAAGCTGATATTAGTTCTTATGCTGGTTACATGGGTAAGATTACTTCTAGTATTTCCATTTTTTGAAGTCTTCAATTCTCGTAGGCTATTTATTTGTGATGTCTGCATAATACAAAATGTTGCAGGTTCTACATTTATGCTTGGAAGATGTTTGACATCTTTATTTTGGGGAACTATAGCTGATCGCATTGGTCGAAAACCTGTTATAGTTATAGGAATTACTTCAGTGTAAGTATATATGCAAATGAATTTCAAGCTTTCTTTATATTTTGCTTTGAAGTTTCCAATAATCATCAATACTTACTTACTTGATTTCAGCGTCATTTTCAACACACTATTTGCCCTTAGCACAAGCTTTTGGATGGCTGTTATCGTGAGGTTTCTTCTAGGATGTTTAAATAGTTTGCTTGGACCAGTGAAGGTATCATATTCTTAACTCCAAACAGTTACCAATTTCATGTTTCATCCACAAGTACTTGGATACCAATTTTAAATTTGTGCAAATTTATCTTGTTCAACAGGCCTATGTCACTGAACTTCTTCGTGAAGAACACCAAGCTCTTGGACTCTCAACAGTAAGCATCACCAGCTATTCTACATAGTTCTTAGAACTGATTTTGCACACTAGCTATTTGAATTTATGATTTGGGTTTAGGTAAGTGCAGCTTGGGGTGTAGGTTTAATTATTGGTCCAGCATTGGGAGGCTATTTGTCTCAGGTACTATTTGTATTCTTCTTCATCTGAACCATATGGTAGATATTAGTTTGTAACAGATATTTTGACACCTCAAATTCTGTATTCATCTGCATTTTCTAATACTTTGGACAAAATTCCATTGCAGCCAGTAGAAAAGTACCCTCATATATTTCCAAAGGATTCCTTTTGGGATAAGTAAGTAGTATTTTGGATTCAATTTTCATGTCTCATTTTTCTCTCTACCCTTTTATCATGTCTCAATTTTCAAGTTTCTGATTTTCATTTTCCTAAACATGAATGTTTGTGCAGGTTCCCATACTTCTTACCCAGTTTTGTAATATCAGCACTTGCATTTGTAGTAGCTATTGGCTGCATCTGGATTCCGGTGTGTAAAGATTTGTTTTACCCTCTTGATTATGTATTGTGGATGTTGTTTTAACATTTTAATGATGACATTGTATATCATGAAAAATCCTTCTTCTATGTTTTTCTCAGCTTAGCTAATGTAGTTGTTGAAATACCTGCAGGAAACACTTCACAACCACAATGGTAGTGATGAATCCATAGATGATGCCAATGCTTTAGAAAATGGAAGAAGTGGTGGTGGCAATGAAAATATCCAAAAGAACGAAAACCTCTTCCTTAATTGGCCCTTAATGTCTTCTATCATTCCATATTGCATCTTCTCACTTCATGATATTACTTGTCTAGAGGTATGATACATCTTGTTTGGATATTTCCTGTTTTTTTCTGTGTTTCTGACTGAACAACATTCATTCATCCTTGTTTCTTTAGGTTTTCTCCTTATGGGCTGTTAGTCCTCAAAGGCTTGGGGGTTTAAACTTTACAACTGATGATGTTGGTAATGTTCTTTCAATATCAGGTGCATCTCTGGAACAAACAAAACATTCTTATTACTGTTGGACTTAAATTTTGGAAGTGTTTTTCTTTTGATTTTGACAGACACAGAGATGTGAAAACTTTTACTCTGTGACTTCTCAAATGTTCAGGTCTTGCACTTATCGTTTACCAAATTGCCATATATCCATCTGTGGAAAAAGCTACTGGACCTGTTTCTATTGCCCGGATCTCTTCTGTGAGTTTTCATCTGATTCTGGCAATTATGTCATTTCAACATTTCATTTTTTGTTATTTGAAATGTGTTCTGTTACTTTGGTCCCATATGCAGATATTATCAATACCTCTTTTGCAAAGCTACCCTTTCATAGCATTGTTGTCAGGCTTGGCACTATACATAGTATTAAGTATTTTTACAATCCTAAAGAATGTTCTGTCTGTAAGTACACCTCTGCAATCCTTTATTAGTGATTTTGAGGACTGGATATACTAAAAATTTCTGTGTTCTACAAATTTGACCGATTTTACTCTCTTTTGTCGGATTTAGATCACCATTATAACCGGTTTGCTCCTTCTACAAAACCGAGCAGTGGTAAAATTTTGGATAATTCTATGTCCTCTGATTATATGAAATTGCGGAGAGTAGTTTTTGATGGAATTGTTGCATGTATAACATGTTGATTTGGAAAACAGGAACAACACCAAAGAGGTGCAGCTAATGGAATTGCTATGACAGGCATGTCTCTATTCAATGCTATTGGCCCTGCTACAGGTGGTACAGTGTAAGTTTTCCTATGATTTCTTCAACTTTTGTTCCACTTATTTTTTCATTCCTCCCATAATATCTTCATTTTTTCTTTGTATTTTTCTCTTTTAAAAGTATTTATAGTGAAGTTTGTCCAAACTTACCCCAAATCCACTTAGACACTTTAGTAGTTGAATATTTTTTCATTAGCAGATATTTTTTTCTAATCCACATACTTTCGTGTTGAAAGTTCTACATTCACTAGAGATAAGACCAATTTAGAGTATACATGTGAATGCAAACCTCACCTTACAAGTTAGTTTGTGAAGTCAAATTAGGTTTAAAGTTCATTTCTCAGCATTTCTATCTCCAATTTTCTGATATGATGATGGTGAATGCAGACTAACTTGGTCACAAAAGCGAATGGATGCTTCATTCCTCCCAGGTACGATGATCAGCTATTTCATTTGTTCTGGTTTTTGTTTCATATATGACAGATTATAGATACACTAAATATGATGTCAAGATAGTTATTAAAGGCATTGATTCTTTTACCAGTTGTAGTATATTACTAGGAGCTTAGTGTTGTACATTTATTTGCAGGCACACACATGGTGTTCTTTTTCCTGAACATAGTTGAAGCAATTGGATTACTCATGATGTTCAAACCATTCCTTGTTGAAAAAAAGAAAACAAACATAGATCAGTTACAGTGATACCAATCAAATATGCTGAAGAACTTTTTTCAGCCATGGTTCTCTTTTGAAGGAAGTGATGGTAACTAGAAGCATCAAGTTTGTAATAACTGGGACTAATGATTGTGAATCTGATTTGATGACACCTACTCAATGGAAAAAGGCATACAGAAAAACAAAATTAGATAAAAAATGTGTAAAATTGATGAATAATCTTTAGGAGCTTGAACAAACTTGTGAGTGTATATTATGTTATACAATTTTATTATTTAGTTATGTTGTTAAGATTATTTGTGGAAGTGGTGAATGTATTCTTTTTGAGTTGGGGAGAGGGTATAAGTGTATATTCTCTTAGTAATGTTATTGGTTTGTTATGTTAAAATATCTTGTTTTTCTTTATTGTGTGTGTGCAATAAAAAATAGTGCATCAATAACTTTTTTATATAAAATAAATTCATATTATGTATATATAACATTTAAATTTTGAAAAGGAAATCATATGATTATTTCAGAAGCATAATTATTATCTTTGTATCTAAGGAATAAATTATTTATTTTTTCATTGAAATAAATGTTATGCTGAAAGTCACTTAAATTTTAATTTTTCTCAATGTGTTTTTCATAATTCTTCTCTTTTTAAGTTTCATTTAATGAAACACAGTTTGAAAATTAAAAGAAAAAATAAAAATAAAAGATAACCATAACAATTTATGGTTGTACGTTGCTAATATAGGATTATTCACGAAGAAAATAAAATTTTCGTGTTTTAACTCATGGAATTTTTCTTATAGTCATAGTAGGTTTTGGGTTGTGTTGTTGAGATCCACATTCTTAAAGAACAAATATAATAAGTTCCTTGTATAAATCTTTATTGGTTTGATCTAACAATGGTATGCTCTTTCTTCATGACATTTTCACTACTAGAAATTCTCATATTATATGAGATTTATTTTTGTAAATTTGTTAAAAAAATTTACAAGAAAATACTTTTTTTCTATCATTTTCTCTAAAAATTTTAATTAGCAGGTAATTCTTTCATAGGTAATCATTTTTTATAAAATTATAAAATTTGCAAGTATTTTCTACGAAATTTGTTGCGAAAAATGTTTTATACGAAATATTTTGTAAGAAAATTGATATCAATTTCTTATAAATTTTTTTTCTCAACAAAATTTATAAGTATTTTTTACAAAAAAAATTTCAAAACAAAATTGATAGGAAATATGAGTTCTTTTAGTAGTGTTTGAAATTATGAACAACTTAATTTTTGAAATGAAAGATGGTGTTTCAATATACAATAGCATATACGAATTGTTTTTTAAGGAAAGTAATATTTCAAAAGCAAAAATATATTAAAATAAAACAATTTACAAAATATTAAAATTTAAATGATTTTCTTTTATAGTAAAAATGTAATGATCTGAAATATATTAAGGGTAGGAGTGACATAGAAAACCAAGTTTCATTTCATAAATGTTAACATTTGTCTAAACATATTTCTTTACTCTTTCTTTGCATTTTGTCTGTAATTTTGACTGAGTTGTTCATATTATTTGATGATCCAGGTAGATCGTAAGACTTCTAGTGTAAAGGATAATCGGTTACAGTGATACCAATCAAATATGCTGAAGAACTTTTATCAGCTATTGTTCTCTTTTGAGGGAAGTGATGGTAACTAGAAGCATCAAGTTTGTAATAACTGGGACTAATGATTGTGAATCTGATTTGATGACACCTACTCAATGGAAAAAGGCATACAGAAAAACAAAATTAGATAAAAAATGTGTAAAATTGATGAATAATCTTTAGGAGCTTGAACAAACTTGTGAGTGTATATTATGTTATACAATTTTATTATTTAGTTATGTTGTTAAGATTATTTGTGGAAGTGGTGAATGTATTCTTTTTGAGTTGGGGAGAGGGTATAAGTGTATATTCTCTTAGTAATGTTATTGGTTTGTTATGTTAAAATATCTTGTTTTTCTTTATTGTGTGTGTGCAATAAAAAATAGTGCATCAATAACTTTTTTATATAAAATAAATTCATATTATGTATATATAACATTTAAATTTTGAAAAGGAAATCATATGATTATTTCAGAAGCATAATTATTATCTTTGTATCTAAGGAATAAATTATTTATTTTTTCATTGAAATAAATGTTATGCTGAAAGTCACTTAAATTTTAATTTTTCTCAATGTGTTTTTCATAGTATAAATCTTCGTTGGTTTGATCTAACAATGGTATGACTATGTCTTTATTGGACATTTTCACTATTAGAAATTCTCATATTACATGAAAATTTTCTTGTAAATTTGTTTAAAAATTTTGTAAGAAAATATTTTTTTTTCTATTTTTTTAAGAATTTTAATTAGCAGGTAATTCCTTCATGGATAATCATTTTCTATAAAATTATAAAATTTGCAAATATTCCTATGAAATTTATTGCAAAAAATGTTTTATACGAAATATTTTGTAAGAAAATTGATAGCAATTTCTTACAAATTTTTTTTCTCAACAAAATTTATAAGTATTTCTTTAAAAAAAAAATTAAAACCAAATTGACAGGAAATATGAGTTTTTTTAGTAGTGTTTGAAATTATGAGCAACTTAAAATTTGAAATGAAAGATGGTGTTTCAATATACAATAGCATATACGAATTGTTTTTTACGGAAAGTAATATTTCAAAAGCAAAATTATATTAAAATAAAACAATTTACAAAATATTAAAATTTAAATGATTTTCTTTTATAGTAAAAATGTAATGATCTGTGAAAAATATTAAGGGTAGGAGTGACATAGAAAACCAAGTTTCATTTCATAAATGTTAACATCTGTCTAAACATATTTCTTTACTCTTTCTTTGTTTGACTGAGTTGTTCATATTATTTGATGATCCAGGTAGATGGTAAGACTTCTAGTGTAAAGGATAATCGGTTAAAGTTTGAATCATAATAAGTTCATTTTCTATATTTCTTTTGAGCCTGTTCGATGATATGCTTGCATGTGAGAGAAACTTGTTTGCATGTAACTCTTTAGAGTTCAAGGCATGTCTCTACATGCCATTGATCTTAAGGGTGTGTTCAAATAAATGATATGAGATTTTTCCTTGTGTAGAATATAGAATATCCTATGAGTAAGGGTGGGCAAAAAATCCAATTTTTATGATCTAATCCATTTTTTCTATGATCCAATCCATTTAATATCCATTATATTAAAAATCAAATCCATTTAAAATCTATTTTATTGGATTTGGATATCAATCTAATCTACATTTTATATATTTTATGGATTGGATATCCATTCTCGAAATCTAGATTTTCAAAATGAATAATCCAAAATATTCGATCCAAATTTTCACTTTATATTTTTTGTTCGGTTAGGTTAAAGGTTGAGACGGACTAGCCCAAATTTAGTTGTATTTGATTGAGTTGGCGTGACCCTGTACAAAATTTGGCCGAATTAGGCCAAATTCTGTCAAGTCGATCCCGATCGAGATTTGACCCAGTTGGTCCTGGAAAAAATTTGGAAGTATTCGGCCAAATCTGTCAAATTCTTTGGTGTCAGCCCTATGGACACAAATTTGGATCCACATCCATTATTTGGATCCAAAATTGATGTGGATTAGATTTTCGATAGGGCTGACACCATAGAATTTGACAGATTTTTTATCGAGGCAAACGAGGCCAAATTTCAGCATGGGATGAACTTGGATGACTTTCGAACGAATTTCGGTCGGGGACGACGTGACCAAATTTGGGCTAAGGTCGACTCGACAAAATTTCAGTCGAGATCGACTTGACTGAATTCGAGTGAATTTCGGCCAGGCCGATTTTGCCTAATACAACCAAATTTTGACCAGAGCCGACTTAGCTAAATATGGCCACATTAGGGTCAGGTCCTGATCAATCAAATTTTGGTCAGGGTTGACTCCACTAAATTCGTCGACCGGGACCGACTTGACTGAATATGGTCAATTTTCGATCACAGCCGACTAAGTTGAATATAGTCAAATTTCGTTCGGAACTTAGTCGACCGAATATAGCTAAATTTGGGCAAATGCTGAGTTGACCAAATTTTGATCATGACCAACTCGACTGAATTTTGTCAAATTTAGGTTAGGACCGACTTGCCTAAATATGACTAAATTTCGGTCGCGATCGACTCTGCCGAATATGACCAAATTCAGGCCAGGACCAACTCGGTTAAATTTTGGTCGAGGTCAACATGACCGAATTTTGACCGGAGCTGACTCGACTGAATTCGGCCGAATTTCGGTCGTGGTTGACTTAATTGAATACGGCCAAATTTCGATCGTGACCGACTCATTTGAATACGGTCAAATTTCACCCTAGGCCGTCTCAACCAAATACGACCAAATTTGGGTTAGGGTCGACTCGGCCAAATCTCAATCGGGACCAACTCGATTGTATTCGACCAAATTTTGATTGGAGCCAACTAGGCTGAATACAGCCAAATTTTGGTCGCGGTTGTCTCGACCGAATACAGTCAAATTTTGTCTAGGTCGACTCAAGCCAATGCAGTCAAATTTGGATCGGGTGAACTCAACCGAATACTTCCAAATTTTATCCAGGACCAGCTAGGCCAAATTTCGATCAAGACCGACTTCAATGAATTCGGTCAAATTTTGTATAGGGTCATGCTAACTCAATCAAATACGACTAAATTTGGACTAGTTGGTCTCAACTTTTAGCCTAACCTAAAAAAAAAATATAAACTAAAATTTGGATTGGATATTTTGGATTATCTATTTTGAAAATCTAGATTTAGAGAATGGATATCCAATTCATAAAATATATAAAATATATATCAGATTGATATCCATATCCAATAAAATGGATTTTAAAGATTGAATTTTTAATAAAATAGATATTAAATGGATTAGATCATAGAAAAAATAGATTGGATTATAAACAATGGATTTTTTGTCCACCCTTGATTAGAATTTTGTGACATATCTCTTCGCATATTGAATGTCAGAACAGAAAACCAATAAAAAAATATTGTTTGTCAACATCTAAACACTTTTCTAAAATCATCCATATAATGATAGCATACATCTGCAAAAGTTTCAAATTATTGTTGTTGCATAAAGTTAGTTTTTCTATTTTCGGTAAAATAATGTGCTTTCTCTTCTTTCGATCAATAAGAAACTTGAAGAAGGATAAACAAAAAAGAAGAACCTTAGCTATACTACAACTAGTAAACCAAAACACCATTATTTTATGAAGGAATCAAGTATTTTAGTGCAATAATGTGAGACGTGCGACATGGACGTGAGACATGCGACATTAGACGTGAGACGTAGGACATGGAACGTGTGACGTAGGACGTTGGACGCAAGACGTGAGACAACGTGAACCATGAGACGACGTGAACCATGAGACATGAGACGACGTGGGATGTGAGACACGGAACGTGAGACATGGGACGTGGGACACAGGACATGAGACGTGAGATGTCAGACGACGTGGGCCGTGGGCCGTGAGACGTGAGATGTGGGACGTAAGACTTAAGACGTGAGACGTGAGACGTGAGACGTGGGACGTGGGACGTGGGACGTAGGATGTGAGATATGAGACGTGAAACGTAGGACGTGAGACGTGGGACATGGAACGTGAGACGTGAGAGACGTGGAATGTTGAACGTGAGACGTGATACGTGGGACATAAGACGTGGGACGTGGAACGTGAGACGTGGGACCTGGGACATGAGAGACGTGGAACGTTGGACATGAGACGTGGGACGTGAGACGTGAGACGTGGGACGTGGGACGTGAGACGTGGGACGTGGAATGTGGGACGTGGGATGTGAGACGTGGAACGTGGGACGTGAGACGTGGGACGTGGGACGTGAGACGTGAGAGACGTGGAACATTGGACGTGAGACGTGAGAGACGTGAAACGTTGGATGTGAGACGTGGGACGTGGGACATGAGATGTGGGACGTGAAACATGAGACGTGAGACGTGGGACGTTGGATGTGGGACGTGGGTCGTGGGACGTGGGTCGTGGGTCGTAGGACGTGAGAGACCTGAAACGTGAGAAACGTGAGACATGAGAGACGTGCGACGTGCGACGTGCGACGTGCAACGTGCGACGTGCGACGTGCGACATGAGATGTGAGACGTCCGTAAACACTAATCCTTGACATTTATATTCATAAACTTTAAAGCTTATAATTTAATTGAAAATTGTAGAAGTTTAATAAAAGAATTGTTAATATATCCATAAATTTGTACTAACAAATTTAAATTATACTCTTGTAAAAAAATGTATTAATAAAAAGAGTTTAAATACATATAAAATTGAAAGAATCAAAATATGAGGGTTAAAGTAATAATTAATGTTTATTTAACACATAAAAATAAAAATTATGAGGATAACAACAATAATTTATATTTACTGAACTCTTAAATGAGCATAAGGAAGTAGAGGATGATCTGAGAAATTAAACTAAGGATGAGCAAAAAATCTAATTTTCATGATCCAATCCATTTTTGCTATGATTCAATCCATTTAATATTCATTTTATTAAAAATCCAATCCATTTTATTGGATTTGGATATCAATCTGATCTACATTTTATATATTTTATGGATTATATATCCATACTCTAAATCTAGATTTTCAAAATGGATAATCCAAAATATCCAATCTAAATTTTCAGTTTATATTTTTGGTTAGGTTAGGCTAAAGGTTGAGACGGACTAATCCAAATTTAGTTGTATTTGATTAAGTTGGTGTGACCCTATACAAAATTTGGCTAAATTAGGCCAAATTCTGTCAAGTCGGTCTCAATCAAAATTTGGCCCAGCTGGTCTTGTACAAAAATTTGGAAGTATTTGGTTGAGTTCACCCCAACCCAAATTTGACTACATTGGGCTGAGTCGACCTAGATAAAATTTGACCGTATTTGGCTGAGACAACCGCGACCAAAATTTGGTTCTATTTAGCCTAGTTGGCTCTAGTCAAAATTCGGTCGAATTCAATCGAGTTGACCCCGATTAAGATTTGGCTGAGTCGGCGTTGTCCCAAATTTGGTCGTATTCAGCTGAGACGGCCTAGGATGAAATTTGACCATATTTAAATGAGTCGGTCACGATCAAAATTTGGCCGTATTCAACTGAGTTAACCACGATCGAAATTCGACCGAATTCAGTCAAGTCGACTCTGGTCAAAATTCGGTCGTGTTGGCCTCGACCAAAATTTGACCGAGTTGATCCTGGCCTGAATTTGGTCATATTCGGCAGAGTCGATCGCGACCGAAATTTGGTCATATTTAGGCAAGTCGGTCCTGACCTAAATTTGGCCAAATTCAGTCGAGTTGGTCATGACCAAAATTTGGTCGAGTCGGCACTAGTCCAAATTTAGCCGTATTCGATCGAGTAAGTCCTGAACGAAATTTGACTATATTCAACTTAGTCGGCTGTGATCAAAAATTGGTCATGTTCAGTCAAGTCGGTCTTGGCCGACGAATTTAGTGGAGTCAACCCTGACCGAAATTTGACTGATCAGGACCTTTCCCAAATGTGGCCATATTTGGCCAAGTCGGCTCTGGCCAAAATTTGGTCGTATTAGGCAAAATCGGCCCTGGCCGAAATTCAGTCGAATCCAGTCAAGTCAATCTCGATTGAAATTTTGTCAAGTCGACCTTTGCCCAAATTTGATCACGTCGTCCTCGATCAAAATTTGTTCGAAAGTCATCGAAGTTCATCCCATGCTGAAATTTGGGCTTGTTTGTCCCGACAAAAAATCTGCCAAATTATTTGGTGTTAGCCCTATGGACACAAGTTTTAAAAAATTTAATTTGAATTTATTTTATGAAAAATGGATTTTGGATTTTGGATTTTGAACTTGATCCAAATATTTAGATCTGGATTTAAACTTGATCTAAATATTTGGATCTGGATTTTTAAAAATCCAATCTACTTTTTTTGAAAAAATGGATTTTGATCGAAAATCTAATCCAATTATTTGGATCCAAAATGGATGTGGATTGGATCATTAAAAATCCAATCCATGATCACCCCTACGAGAAGTGTGAGTTAGTGGATTTTGAAAGAGAAAAGAGCTTAAGTCTAGGTAAGGAAGGTAATTGTTCTATTGTTTTTTTCTGGGAGATTTGTTGATGTTTGTTGTATGAATTACATGTTTGTGATGAAAATGCTTTCCCATTTTTATGTGCTATTGAATTGTATGTATTGATGTATCGAAGTTTAATTTTGTTAAAACCTTGCACGGTTTTTCTTCCTCCACAACATCTAAATAATATATGTAAGAGTTATAGGAATGCCTATCAATAATAGAGAAAAAATCGAACTTGTAAAAGTTGTTGATGTTATGACCAAGATTTAACAACCATGTTACACTTACAAAAGAGATAAAGAGTACTTTTTTCTATGTAATTTGCATCTAGTATAAGTGGAATACATATTGATTCTTTAATTATTATTATTATTATTATTATTATTATTATTATTATTATTATTATTATTATTATTATTATTATTATTAGATAAAGAGTACTTTTTTCTATGTAATTTGCATCTAGTATAAGTGGAATACATATTGATTCTTTAATTATTATTATTATTATTATTATTATTATTATTATTAGAGGTCTCATGGTCCATGGGTCAACCCTTACCCACTCCTAAATAAGCCTCCTTTTATGAGGCCACCAAATGAATTAACCACAAAAATAGTCCCAATTACCAAAGCCTCCTCTTACCAAGTTAGGATTAAGGCCAAAGTGGGTATGGCCCTACTACAAGACTTTTATTAACTCTAAAATACAACACCTTCAATCTAGGTTAAAGGTCAAGTTGAGCCATCTTGGCTTGAAAGTTGACTAGAGTAATCAAATCGAAGTTCAATCTGAGTCAACCTAGTCCAAAGTTTAAGTCGAGTTTAAAGGTTGAATTAAGTCGAGTTCGGGATGAAGATCGAGCCGAGTTAACTAGGCTAAAGATCGAGACGAGACTGTTAGGCTATACATTGAGATGAGCTCGCCAAACAAAAGATTAAAATTGGCCAGCCCACACAAAGGTAGAGATGGGCCGACCTTAGTAAAGGGTTGAGACAAGATGATCAGACTGAAGATCGAGACGAGCCAACAAGAGTCTAAGGTCGAGAAATGCTGGCTCAAGCCAATAGTTGATCTGTGATGGTCCGTCATGACCCGACCATTGGCACGTTCCTACCATTGGCACGATCTAGCTTGAGTCGAAAGTCTAGACGGGTCGGCCTAGGCCAAAGGACCAGACAACCTGACTTGGGAAGAAGGTCGAAAGGGATTGGAACAGGTAGAAGGTTGAGATAGGTTATCCTAGGTCAAAGGTCAAGATGGGACAAATTGTCTTGAAGGTAGAGAGGAGTAAGATCGAGTTTGAAGGTCGGGACGAGTCAGATCGGGCCGAAGGTTGAGCCCAATCGACTTGACCTATAGTAGAGTTGAGTCAACTCTAACTAAAGGTCGAGACAAGCCAATCATGGCTAAACATCGAAACAAGTTGGCCTAAACCAAAGGTCGAGTTGACTTAGCCCGAGTTGAGGTTTGAGCCAAGTTAACACAAGTCGAAGGTCAAGTCAAGTTGTCTGAGCTGAAGTTTTGGTTTTCATACTTATTATTACTTATATTTCCAATAATATATTTAAAAAATAATATTTTCGCATGTTTAAAAAAATCGCATGAGATAGTCCTAATCCATGAGACTTTTTTTTGGACATTTTAGCCTTGTGAGCTTTTTCAATGGAAGGCTTTTTTGCTCTTTTTAGCCCAAGATCAAGGCCAAGCCTCATGGGCTAGACCAAATTAACAAGTCTAACTATTATATAAAGGTTTAATTTGTAATTTGGTTGTTGTACTAGGTCTTTGATTTATTTTGATCTTTATATTTGTTTTTTACTCAATCAAGTGCCTAATTTTATAAAAGGACTCAATTGAGTTTCTAATTTTTCTTTAAAAGGACTTTGTTAGAAAGTGTCACATGTCACAATTTGCGTCATTTCTTCTTTGAAGATATTACGTGTCAAATCAAATGGGTTCCGAGATAGAAAATGATCCTTATTTTAACATGTGATTAACTAGATTTTGACATATTACATTTTCACAAGATATTAAAACTAATTTAATAGAAATTTTCACATTAAGTCTTTTTTATAAAAATAGGAATCCATTTTAATAAAAAATAAATAAAAGAATAAATTATTAATTAAACTTTATATAAACAAAAGAATTATCGAAGGCGTGAAAAAAAGTGTTCACAACTTTTGGACTTAGGACACTAAAATATCCAAGATGCAATTCGAAATATTAGTAAATCATTTTTCAATAATTATTAGTGTCCAAGACTGGAAAGTTTTGTAAAGAGAAAATCATTTTTCAATAATTACCCTCCTAATTAAGTAAGTATGAATAACTTTAAAGTAAGTTTTTCTTGATGCAACATTAGGAACATCAGCCAACTGGGATATGCTATTATTGCAGCACCTTTTATCATTTCAAAAATTAATTTCCCAATAATTTCAAACTGTATAATGAAGACACAATCATTCATACCATTCAATAATGTTAAGACCAAACCAACAAAGATTTATAAAAAGACAAGCTTATTATATATTTTTTTCTTTAAGAATATGTGTATCTCAACAACACAACCCAAGGCCTATGAGCGTGAGAAAATTTCCATGTAACTTAAAACACGAAGGCTTTTGAAATAATAATATGATTTCTTTTTCCAAATTAAAAATATTATATATACATAAATGAATTTATTTTATATAAAAAAGTTTATTGATGCACTAACTTTTGTTCTACAAACACGATAAAAGAAAAGCAAAATGTTTTAACAACATAGCAAACCAATTACCTAAAGGGTGTGTTCTTTTGTGGGTGATGATTTAAAGGAGAGGGACAAGGAGAGGATTGATTTGGATTGATTAGAAGGTGATATTTATGTTGTTCTTTTTTATAGATTTGGGGGTGATAGTGGAGTGGATTTGAGAGTAATTTTTGTGAAAGATTGTGAAAGATTTGAATGTTGTGACTAAAAAAATTAAATTTAATAGCTGAAAATGTAGAATGACCTAATTGTCCTCGGTGTTAAAAAAGTATAATAAAATGATATTTAAATAAGTTGTAATTACTTTCTCATATATTATTATCATAAATAAAAATATTATAAATATTTATTAATTGAAAGAATGCATGGCTGATTGGCACACAAAAATGGAATAGATTCCACACAAAAAAAAACAGATCTAGTTAAATATGGAATGGAATAGATTCCAAACAAAACAGATCTGGTTAAATAAGGCTTGAGAGAGGGTTGGAATCGGATCCAACAAAAACTTAATAGGTTCCATTTACTATGCTTATCTTCATTTCAATCTCGAAAGCCAGCATGATTATTTATTTGGAATAAAATAAAACGAGGGTAATTATGTAAAATTACGTAAATCACTCTCTAATATCTGCATATCAGAAGGATGGAATAAAATCATTGATCTCTTAAAGCAACACAATGTTTCGTTTTCCAATCTTTGAAAAAGAACATAAATATTCGAAGAATTCATCGCCCCCTATCATCCGTCTACAATATTCACCCACATAAGAACATTGTGTAAGAGAATATACACTTACCACTGCGCCAACCAAAGAAAAGATACATTCACCACCTCCACAAATAATAACAACATAACCAAACAATAATGTTGTATAACATAGTATACACTCACAAGTTTGAACAAACTCACCCTAAAGATTTCTCATCAATTTTACACATTTTTTTATCTGATTTTGTTTTTCTGTATGCCTTTTTTCCATTGAATAGGTGTCATCAAATCAAATTCATAATCATTAGTCCAAATTATGACAAACTTGATGCACCTCGTTACCAACACTTCCCTCAAGAGAGAACAACAACTAAGAGAAAGTTCTTCTGCAACTTTGATTGGTATCAGTTTAACTGATTTGTGTGTGTTTTCTTTTTTTCAACAAGGAATGGTTTGAACATCATTAGTAATCTAAGTGCTTTAACCATGTTCAGGACAAAGAACACCATATGTGTCCTTGCAAATAAATGTACAACATCAAGTTCCTAGTAATATAATGCAACTGGTAATGTTCTTAATTGTCACAATATCACAATATATGAACACATACTCCAATCCAATACTCAAGAGTGTATTTTAGAATGACTTGCTTTTATTATGCATCCCCCTTTTCTTAAATAGGCACTATAGAATATATTTATATTAATATTCAATAAAGGGGGAGGGATTATAGGAGATTTCCTATTTACATGGAGTAATTGAGAATCCCTAACAACTATATATTAAAAGTATAAAATAATCTATTAAAGACAGAATAAATTATATTTATACACACTAACATCCCCCCTCAAATTGATGCTGGTAAATCAACCAGCAACAATTTGCCAACAAAAAATTGATGACGCTGTCGAGTCATAGCTTTGGTAAAGATATATGCAACTTGAATATCAGTAGAGATGTAAGGAAGATAGATGACATTTGTGGTCAAGGCCTCTCGAATATAGTGACAATCCACTTCAATATGCTTGGTACGTTCATGAAACACTAGATTTGCAGCAATCTGAATAGCACTTGTATTGTCTGCATGAAGAGGTGTAGATGTAGGTTGGGAAAACCCAAGCTGGTCCAAAAGACTATGTAACTACACAACTTCAGCACAAGCAACTGACATTGAACGATATTCAGCCTCAGTAGAAGATTTAGAAACCCGATCTTGCTTCTTACATTTCCAAGAAATTAAGGCATCACCAAGAAACATACACCAACCGGTAGTAGACCTACGAGTATCCGAACATATTGCCCAATCAACATCACTATATGCCATAAGTTGTAAAGATGAGGCTTTGGGAAAGAATAACCCACATGTAGATGAACCTTTAAGATATCTAATAATACGATGAACCGCAGCAAAATGAAGATGACGAGGAGAAGACATAAATTGGCTAACCTGGTGAACAGCATACGAAATGTCAAGTCTAGTAGTGATGACATAAATAAGACTGCCTACCAAATGCTGATGGAAAATGGGATTAGGCAAGAGATCGCCTTCATCTTTCATGTACTTGACATTTACTTCCATAGGAGTATCAACTGATGTAGTTCCAGCTAAACCCGCCAATTTGATTAAATCTTGAATATACTTTTGTTGGTTTAAAAAGATGCCATTGGATCGATGATGAACCTCCAATCCCAAAAAATATGTGAGTTGTCCAAGATCTTTCATGCGAAATGTTGCATGGAGCTTAGTTTGCAACTTAGTAATTAACTCATGATCAGTTCTCGTAATAATGAGATCATCCACATAAACCAACAGGAGAACGATACCGGCGGTAAACTTGTGAAAGAAGAGAGAATAGTCATATTGACTCTGCGTAAAGGATAACTTAAGCAGAGTAGTACGAAACTTCTCAAACCAAGCCCGAGGAGCTTGTTTAAGCCCATACAAGGAACATCGAAGTTTCCAAACATCAGAAGAGGAAGAAGGAAGCATACAGAGGGAAGTTTCATGTATATTTCTTCTTTGAGATCACCATGAAGAAAAGCATTCTTCACATCCATTTGATGCAATGGCCAAGATTGAGAAGCAGCAATAGCAAGGATAGTCCGAATTGTAGTCATCTTAGCAACAGGAGCAAATGTCTCCTCATAATCAATCCCATACTCTTGTCTATTACCAAGAGCGACCAGTCGAGCTTTATAGCGATCTAAAGAGCCATCAGATCGAAGTTTGATAGAGAACACCCATTTACTTCCAATAGGTTTTACCGTGGGAGGACAAGACACAATATCCCATGTGTGATTTTCTTGAAGTGCTTGGAGTTCTTCTTGCATTGCCTTTTTCCAACAGTCATGTTCCATAGCCTGGGTATAACTAGAAGGAATAGAAATAGACGACAATGTAGTGGATAAAGAAATAGGTGTAAAGAAGCCATACCAATCAGGAGGTTTTGATGATCGAGTGGACCGACGGAGAGGTAGAACATCTGTGATAGGATCAAGTGTTGACGGAGGGACATAATCAAGTGTCGGAGTAGAATCAGGAAGGGAACCAGAAGGAAGACGACGTCTTGTATACACCAAACCAGGCTTGAACCGTTCCACGGTGTGAGAAGAGTCTAAAAAATGTGGCATAAAGGAAAAAGTTGAAGATGATGGTGCAACATAGGAGGGAAAGAAAATCTGATTTTCAAAGAACACCACATTCCTAAAAACTCTAATGCGACGAAGCTACGGATCATAGCAAACATAACCTTTTTTAATAATAGCATAACCTAGAAAAGCACACTTAACAAATTGATTAATGAGTTTTTAACGTTCATGAGGAGCAAGATGTACAAAACAAACACAACCAAAAGTACGAAGATTAAAGTAAGAAGGAGAATACCCAAACTTATAAAAAGGAGAAACATTATGGAGAGTAGGAAAAGGTAACCGATTTATTAAATGAACAGTAGTGGAGAGAGCTTCACACCAAAAATGAAGAGGAACATAGGATTCTAGCAAAAGAGTGCGAACAACATCAAGAAGATGACGGTTCTTTCTTTCAGCAACACCATTTTGTTGTGGTGTGGAAGGACAAGAACGTTGAGATAGAATTCCCTCATTTTGAAGAAAAATTTGAAATGCGTTAGACATATATTCACCTCTAGAATCTGATCTTAAAATTTTTATGTGAGCAGAGAATTGAGTCTTAAGGAAAGAAACAAAACGTTGAAAAACAGAGAAAACTTCTGCTTTAGCTGAAGAAAATATACCCAAGTAAATCGATTGCAGTCATCTATGAACGTGACAAAATACTTATATCCTGCATGAGATACAATAGGAGAAATCCCCTAAACATCACTATGAATAATGTCAAAACAATGATTTGCCTAAGATGCATTATGAGGAAATGGTAAAGTTTTACTTTTACCAAGTTTGTAGGTAGTACAATTAAAAGAAACAGGGGAGCTTTTATTGCCCAAAGAACCAAATTTAAACAAGGTACTAAGTACATGAGAATTTGGATGGCCTAAACGATTATGCCACATTTTATTTAGTTGTCTATCATTAACACAAACTAGAGAAAAAACAGGACAATATGTGGAAGGCGAGATGCATGGCGGAAAGAGCCGTCCTACTTTAGGTCCCTTCAGAATGATCTTCCCTAACACTTGATCCTGCACAACACAACCAAAACGAGAAAATTGGACATTATAATCATGATCAACTAATTGGCCAACAGATATGAGATTTGTGGAAAGATTAGGAGACACAAAGACATTAGGCAAAGAAGAAGAAATATCACCAATAGCACTAATAAGTTAGGAGGTTCCATCAACTATGTAAATTTGTTGATTGTCATCATAAGGTTTCACATTGGATAGGGACACAACAGAATTTGTCATATGGTTAGACGCTCCAGAATCAAGATACCAAGGTTGAGAAGAAACGGGAGTATTACCTAAAAGACCAAGGGCAAAAAAGACTGACACAATCATTTGTTGTACATTTTCTAGAGTAAGAGTGTTGGCAGGAGGTGTAGGAACAGAAGCTGGAGCAGGCAAAGCAGCAGAACTTGAAGCACCAACAAAAACATGATAAGTAGTGCCTTATTTCTTTGCAGGGCGAATAGGACAAGCGGAGATAATATGCTCCCTTTGTTTGCAATAGTTACAAAATTTTTGTGAACAATCCTTTACAAGATGACCAAATCCCTTACAACTATAGCATTGGACAGAACGCATATCTCTGGGCTTATTCTTTCCTTGGGCGGCATAGGCCACACTAACCGGAGCAGTAGAATTCATATTTTGTTCCATAACTGTGTGCGTTTTGATTCGTTGTTCTTCTCGGAGAAGCTCACTCAAGCAAGCATCCAACATAGGCATAGAGTCACGATTCATCGGATTGGATCTTGTAGCGTCAAAATCATATCGTTGCTTCATCGAAAACTGATCTCGCTTACTAGTCTCGTGCACCGTTTGAACAGCTAATAAGGCTTCACCAGAAATACCCACATAAATAATATTTGAGTATTCAACCCAAAGATTTTGAAAACTAGAATAATATTCCTCAATCGATAGACTTCCTTGTGTGAAAGTATACTTCAATTGAAACCTTCGAGCTGCATTGGCTTGATGATCAACCTTTTTCAAATAATCCCACATATCCTTAGCGGTGTTGTAAGGTCAAAGATTCAAGATAAAATGAGGCTCAACAGAGCTAAGAATTCAGGTCATGATTTGGGCATCTTTCGTTTCCCACTTCGCCAAATCTGTTTCAACCGTTGAAGCAGGAATTTTGCCATCAATAGACACCATAATTATTTGCCTTTGACAAAGAGCTTAAATTGGAACTCCCAAGCAGCATAATTTTTTCCATTAAATCGAACCAGAAAAGTGTCGACTTTATCCGAGGCCATGATGAACAAGGACACAGAGAATGGGTTTACAAAAACAAAACAAGAGAAGACAAGGGCGTGACGAACTCAAACCAGAGCGAATCGAACAATGTGAGCGAGCAACCAGAACAAATCGAACAACGTGAGTGAGCAACCAGAACAAATCGAACAGCGTGAGCTAGCAATAGCAAGGACGAACCATGAATCAAAGCAAACAAGGCAATCACAGTGATACGAGAGTCAAAGTCGCGAACAAGAACAGATTCACGAACCACCACCGCTTGCGAATCGAAACGATCAAGAAGCGAACAAGAACCGATTCACGAACCACCACCGCTCGCGAACCGAAACAACCAAGAAGCGAACAGGTTGAAGAACTTCCACCAATTGCGAACGTCAATCACAAGTTCGAAACCAGCGATTGCGTACAGCGTGACGAAGATGGATTCCAAACAGCGTGACGAAGATGGAGGCAGCAAAATTCGATAATAGCGTATCGAAGAAGAAGATCAGGATGGCAGCGGAGCTCGGTAACAGGTCGAAGAAGAAGTTGGATGGAGAACAAGAGTGACCCACGGTTCAGAGTTGTAGCTCTGATACCATGTCACAATATCACGAATATGAACACATACTCCAATCCAATACTCAAGAGTGTATTTTAGAATGACTTGCTTTTATTCTACATCTCCCTTTTCTTAAATAGGCACTATAGAATATATTTACATTAATATTCAATAAAGGGAGAGGGATTATAGGAGATTTTCTATTTACATAGAGTAATTGAGAATCCCTAACAATTATGTATTAAAAGTATAGAATAATCTATTAAAGACAGAATAAATTATATTTATACACACTAAATTATTAACTATATTGACATCATATACCTTGTAGCTATAAAATACTTTCTACTCAAACAGAGCTAAAGCTTAGATAAAGAAATCACATTTGATTTGGTCCAAAATTTGCATTTTGCATTGTTCTTTAACACCATTAAATTAATATAAATGTAATATTTGACCTAGCACACGGATTAAAAGTAACATATTTTATGTGAAAAGAAAAACTTTTGACATTTGAAGTTAGACATTGAACAAAAACCAGAACAAATAAGTTAGCCAATCATCAAACCTGGGAGGAATGAAGCATCCATCCGCTTCTTGGACCAAGTTAATCTGCATTTACCATCATCATATCAGAAAATTGGAGATAGAAAGTATATGGATAAAAAAAACAAAACTCTGCTAATGAAATAATATTCAGCTGTTGAAGAGTCTAAGTGGATTTGGGGTAAGTTTGGACAAACTTCTCTATGAAGACTTCTAAAAGAGAAAAATAAGAAGAAAAAATGCAATGAGTTTCTTTTTAAGCTAATTTGGGAGGAATGAAGCATCCATCCATCTACCTTTTGACTAACTTAATCTGCATTAACCATACTGACATATAATAAATTGGAGATAATTTATGCTTGTAGTCAACTATAATGGCTAGATTTTGTGGTTTGGTTCTCTCAAGATCAAAACCTCTCAATTAAAATTAAGTAAGAAGAGAGTGGTGATGCTAGCATTGAAGTGTCTGTTCAGAACTGGTCAAAGTGCTAGCGCACAACCAACCCACAAAGGCTAGCTTTTTTGGTATGGTTCTCTCAAGGTTTTTATCATACACCTTTCAATCATAGTAAAACTTACACTGTACCACCTCCAGCAGGGCCAATAGCATTGAATAGAGACATGCCTGTCATAGCAATTCCATTAGCTGCACCTCTTTGGTGTTGTTCCTGTTTTCCAAATCAACATGTTATACCATAAGAAACTACTCTCCACAATTTTATAGAATCAGAGGACAAAGAGCTATCCAAAGACTTACCACTGCTCGGTTTTCTAGAAGGATCAAACCGGTTGTGATGGTGACCTTAAGCCGACAAAAAGAGTACAAACAGTCAAATTTGTAGCATACAGAAACTTTTCTGAATCATGTAAACTGATATCCTGGGGTCTGGCATATTCAGTCCTTAAAATCACTAATAAATGATTACAGAGGTACTTACAGACAGAATATTCCTTAGGATTGAAAAAATACTTAGCACTATGTATAGTGCTAAGCCATGACAACAATGCTATGAAGGGGTAGCTTTGCAGAAGAGGTATGGTTAATATCTGCATATGGAAGCAAAGTAACAGTACATATTTCAAATTACAAAAATGGAAATGTTGAAATGAGATAATTGCCAGAATCAGATGAAAACTCACAGAAGAGATCCGGGCAACAGAAATAGGTCCAGTAGCTTTTTCCACATAAGGATATATGGCAATTTGGTAAATGATAAGTGAAAGACCTGAACATTTGAGAAGTCAGTGAATAACATCTGTTGTGCAAATATACAGATCAACACTATGCAAAAATTTTCACATCTTTGTGTCTGTCAAAACCAAAGTACATCTTTTATATGAAGTATACTTATTTGAAGTCGAGAACGAATTTGGATTTTCTACCAGGTTTTTGGGTTTTTCCTGTGTTGTTCTTCTGCTTTCTCTTCAAAATATAATGACGACCACTTATTTTGAAGTTTTTAAATATCTTAAAAATATTTTTAAAATACTAACATAGTATATTTTTAATGTTGGACAACGCCAAAAAATTCAGTAGAGAATCCGAACTTGTTGGGAAACCAAGTCAACAAAATTCAGCAAGACCAGTAGAAAAGAAAAAACACTTCCAAAATTTGAGTCCATCACTAATAAGAATGTATTGTTTGCTCCAGAGATGTACCTGATATTGAAAGAACATTACCAACATCATCAGTTGTAAAGTTTAAAGCCCCAAGCCTTTGAGGACTAACAGCCCATAAGGAGAAAACCTAAAGAAAGCAGGAAGAATGAATGTTTCAGTTAGAAACACACAAAAAAAAGCAGAAAATATCCAAACAAGATATATAAGGAGACATGCATAGAAATTTTCTAAACTCATTAAGTATCATACCTCTAGATAAGCAACTTCAAAAAGTGAGAAAATGCAATATGGAATGATAGATGACATTAATGGCCAATTAAGGAATAGGTTTTCGTTCTTTTGGATACTTTCATTCCCACCACCACTGCTTCCATTTTCTAAAGCTTTGGCATCATCTATGGATTCATCACTACCATTGTGGTTGTGAAGTGTTTCCTGCAGGTATTTTAACAACTATACTGTTTCTGTAGACGAACTAAAAGGGTATGAACAGCAAAGAAAAAGTGCAGATAAGCTGAGAAAAACATACAAGAAGGACTTTTCATGATAAAATGTCATCATTAGAATGTTAAAATAACATCTAGAATACATAATAGAGGATAAAAAAAATCTTTACTGAATGAAAATATATGATAGATTGTAAGATACATACCGGAATCCAGATGCAGCCAATAGCTACTACAAATGCAAATGCTGATATTACAAAGCTGGGTAAGAAGTATGGAAACCTGCACAATAATTCATGTTTGGGAAAATGAAAATCAGCACATCATTAAATAATAAATGGGTAGAAAACAAAGGAGAGATGAAAATTGAATCCAAAATACTACTTGTCCCAAAAGGAATCCTTTGGAAATATATGAGGGTACTTTTCTACTGGCTGCAATGAAAATTTTTCCGAAGTATTAGAAAATGGCATATGAATTATTTCAAGCATCTCTGTTCCTCAATAGAATACAGAATTTGAGGTGTCAAAATAACTGTTACAATAACTAAACCTCGAGATGAAAAAGAACATAAATAGTACCCGAGACAAATAGCCTCCCAATGCTGGGCCAATAACTAAACCTACGCCCCAAGCTGCACTTACCTAAACCCAAATCATAAATTCAAATAGCTAGTGTGCAAAATCAGTTCTAAGAACTATGTAGAATAGCTGGTGAAGCTTACTGTTGAGAGTCCAAGAGCTTGGTGTTCTTCACGAAGAAGTTCAGTGGTATAGGCCTGTTGAACAAGTTAAATGTGCACAAATTCAAATACGATCCAAGTTCTTGTGGATGAAACATGAAATTGGTAACTGTTTGGAGTTAAAAATATGATACCTTCACTGGTCCAAGCAAACGATTTAAACTTCCCAGAAGAAACCTCACGATAACAGCCATCCAAAAGCTTGTGCTAAGGGCAAATAGTGTGTTCAAAATGACGCTGAAATCAAGTAAGTAAGCATTGATGATTATTGGAAACTTCAAAGCAAAATATAAAGAAAGCATGCAATTGATATACCTACACTGAAATAATTGATATAATTATAGCAGGTTTTCGACCAATGCGATCAGCTATAGTTCCCCAAAATAAAGACGTGAAACATCTTCCAAGCATGTATACAGAACCTGCAACATTTTGTATCACGCACACATCACAAATAAATAGCTTACATGAATTGAAGACTTCAAAAAAATGAAATGCTAGAAGTAATCTTACCCACATAACCAGCATAAAAACTAATATCAGCTTCTGTTTTCGCAATATTAAAATCCCTTACCTGAAAATAAATTTTAAATCATTGAGGTCATGTGCACCAGCATAAAGTTAATCATCAATCAATTTTATTTCTTGAGTAACTCCTAACAAATAACAAAACAGGTGGAAGAACAATAACCAATTAAAAATTGACTTTGGTGCATTTAACAGTTGCTTTTACTGTCTTTAACAGTAAAATTATTGTTGAGAGGGAACAAAAATGAAGGGTACTTGCATACCGAAGAAAATCTTCTAATTAATTAATAAGTCAGAATTGCTTCTAAATTATGTAATGTTCTTGAGAGTTAAACTCATTCTATTTCTGTCTAAATTAATAACATCTATTCAACATAGCTGAAACGCACCTCTTTTCAACAACCGAGAAACACAACTAAGAATAGTTGTTGGAACAAAGATTAAAAAGAAAAGTTATGTAACCAATTATTTATATTATATATAAAAATGCTGAAACAATGACTTATTACTGAGTTTCTTTTTTTAGTTGCAATAATAAATACATAAGAACTTAAATTTAACTTCAAGCACTAATAAACAGATAAATATGTATTCAGACAACTTCCAACAATGTCGCAAAATCATAGTTTACATCGAGTGAAAATGTTACGGTAAACCTTCAAACTCACCATGAAATAAAGGAATGGAAAGAGAGATGATAGTGGCAATGCTGTACAGAACAGAAGAAAGTGACATCAGCAACTGATTCAGGATGACAAAAAAAGACAACATTAAAACACTGATTTTCATCCAAAACACTAAAATCAAAAGTCCCATGAATGGTATGATATTTATATTGAAACTCAAAATTACTTATGATGGTAAGGAATTACCTTAAAAAATTCTAGGTTTAATTAGTCGGATGGTACCCACTTTCGTTTAGATGTGTTAGTTTCATACCCACTTTTAAAAATGTGTCAATCTAGTCCCATTTTTTGAAAAAATGTCTTAATTAGGTCCTTTTCAAACAAAAATTACTAAAGTCGTTAACTTAATTTATGACTTTTACCACTAAATTTTAATATAAATATTGATACTTAATCTTGTAAGTCATTTTAAATATCAATACTGTTAACGGTATTAATAATTTTTTTGCTGAAAATGACATAATTGAGGCATCTTTTCAAAAGTTGAGATCCAATTGACACCTTTTAACAAGCGAGTACCAAACTGACACATCTAAATAAAATGGGTACCATCCAACTAATTAAACCAAAATTCTACTACAAATGCGTCAAATACACAGGCAGAAAACAACAACTGATAAATCCTCAAAACTCAAACAACTAAAAAGTCACTAAAAGATTTTTACCAGACAATTCAAGTCTCAGTAATAATTGAAGAAGTTGAATATCTTCAATTAAGCCATCTTCACAATAATTGTAATTTTTTAATTGAAAAAAAAATATTGTATTACGCTTACGTGTCATTATTATGTAGTTTTACTGCTAAAAACTTAATTTTTTACTGGTTGTTAACTTGTGCTCAGTTACCAGTACAATTTTTCATCCTATAAAATAAGAAAAATTAATAGTTGAACACATTTTACACTCTTTTAACACGTTATGTTTCTGTTCCATTACAAAAGAACATGTGAAATGAATGCACGTACACCTGTACATAAAATATATCTGAGCATTCAAGAGAAAGATCAACCACTCACCCTAGGAGTTGTTGACCTTTTTCCAGTTTTTCTTCAAGAAATGAAAAAGGATGAACTGAAGTTTTTAGGATGTGTATGAGTTGCGTTTGAAGATTTGAGAGATAAAAGTTCTAACAAGAAAACTGTTTGATTTGAATCAATAATAAGAATAAAAGACAATAACTTGAAAAAGAAAAACCTTTTATGCAAACTACATTAATTTCTTTGATGTACAGAACCTAAGAAACAGAAACGGAATAACAGAAAACCAGTTTCTCTGTGAAGCAGAAGCAATGAACAGAAAAAGCAGAAGGAAGTGCAGGATATGTTAGAAGTGGACTTTAAGCCTAACTCAATCCCACAAAATCGGCTTGTAAGGTAAGGTTTGCACCTCACTTATATACAGTGACGGATCTTGACGAAAATTATTGGAGGAGCCAAAACAATACATCAAAAATTTATATATTTAATTATTGTCACTAATAAAATAAAATTAAATACATAATTTAGTATAACAATAACTAAAAAAAGAAATCACACATATCTAAAAAATTGTCAAAAGAAAATTCAATAATAATCAAACCACACTTAAAATCCAGTTATAAAAAACACAAAGTACAATATTTTTTTTTCTATTTTCATAAAATAAAAAATTAATATAGAAGAGGCTAATTAAACTAATATTTTACTATCAAGTGAGACAAGAGAGAATTACCTTCTTCTTTATTTCTTCAAGAATGGAAGAAAACCGCTGAAAGATGAGAGCAAAAATAATAGATCTTTTTCTCTTCAGAAACAAAAGAAGATAGGTGAGAACAATTTGTGAGAAACTCAAGACATATAATGGAACTATAACTAAAATTCAGTTATAAAAAGAACACAGTATAATATTTTTTCTTCTATGTTCATAAAATAAAAAATTAATATAAAACAGACTTATTAAATAAATTATTAAATTAATATTTCACTATCAATTGAGACCAAAGAATTACCTTCTTTTTTTTTTCCCTCGAGTATGGAAGAGAACAGAGAAGAAATAAGAGCAAAAATGATATATCTTTTTCTCTTCAGAAGCAAAAGAAACAACTGAGAATGAGATATGAGAACAATTTGTGAGAAACTCAAGACATATAATGGAACCACAATTAAGATTCAGTTATAAAAAAAACACACAGTACAATATTTTTTTTTCTATATTCATGAAATAAACAATTAATATAAAAGAGGATCATTAAATAAATTATTAAACTAATATTTCACTATCAATTGAGACCAAAGAATTACCTTCTTCTATACTTTCATGAGAATGGAAGGAAGAGGACAGAGGATAAATAAGAGCAAAAATAATATATATTTTTCTCTTCAAAAAACAAGAAAAAACAGGTGAGAATAGAATATGAGAACAATTTGTGAGAAACTCAAACCATAATAAATAAAAAATAAATAAAAATATCTTGATAAATCTTTTTATTCTTTATTTTCTATTATGAAATTGTCTTATCTCTAGTCGATGTGGAACTTCCAACAGAAGAGTACAGAATGTCCCTCACTCATCTCTTTGGCTTCATCCACTTTACAACCGGGACAGTTCTTGTAGAACTTCTTCTTCTTCTCCAACAATGGTTGTTCAACGTTGTCTTCTTCCATGTTTCTGAGAGAACCCCACCACTTGTTTCTCTGTGCTCCCTTTTTCCTACACATTTTACATGCATGCATCATTCAAACCCAGAAAACATCATCGTAAAAGATGAGTCAAAGACACTTTCTTTTCAAGCACATGATGAAAAACAGACATCGGTTGAGGAAACAAACATACACACGACCAAACGAGAACACTCTTTGGACTTTGTCGTAGGTTTGGCAGTGCAAGAATGAACATCACAATTCACAAGTCCTTCTTTATCCTCTAAAAATAACTAGGAATTGTAATGGAGGTAAAAAATTGAAACTTCAAATATTTAATTTTTTTAATTTTAAAATAAATAAATACAATTTAGTGACTCAAATGTAGTTGTGACGGCCACCCTGCTCCCCCACAAATCACTTTCATTTTTTCTTTTCTACCATCTCTCTCACTCATATTCTTTGTTTTCTCTTCCTCTCCATATTTTATCACTTTCAAAATCTTATCGTAGCTTATTTTATCACTCATATCGACATTTCTATCCGATCATAAAGGGATTAATCGAAAACAAGTAGTTTTCACTTAGACAAAAATAACATTACAACTCAGTTCAATTTTTTTTTTCAACCGAGCATATCTTTGGTCAACCTAAAATAATTTGAATTAAGTGACCAAGGTTGAATTGGTAAGGATGATACTTTAGCAAATTGTGGTTTAAAGCGATCATTTAAATTATTTTTGTTGAAAGTCTCATATCAACTAGAAATAAGACAATATCATAATATATAATTGAGGTACAAATCTCTCTTTACAAGTTCGTTTTGTGGGATTGAATTAGACTATAAGTGTTAGGAATCCAAGTGTGAGTCTAACTCCCACATTGACCAGAAATGAGAAAGTAGAGCACTATATAAGAATCAAGACCCATAAGCCCATTGCCTTAAGGTTTTGGGTTGAGAGTGGTGTCAGTGTCTTATGTGGTTAGGCTCAGATTTCATTGGTGTTGTTCTCCCCAGTGAAACCCCCTCTTTAAACTTTTAAAAGCTAATTTTTTTTAATATTTTTCCTCAAACAGAAGATTTTCGTAAAAGAGAAAATAGAACAGAAACGAGACCTTACTTTATGATAATCTATTTTGTTCAAATAAAAAATAGATTAAAAATAAAGTTTTTTTCAATCTTATTTTTTCTTAAGTGGTAATATTTTCACTCAAACAAAAATAACAATGCAACTTAACCTAGGTTTTGTCCCATTTTCATTTAAGTGAGCATATTTTCACTCAAGCTAAAAGAGCATGAGCTAAGGGATCAAGGTTGAATTGATATGAGTAAAAGATGATGGTTGAACAAACAATTGTTTAGATTGTCAATTAAATTGTTTAGAAGCGGTATTAAATGTTTTTGAAAATATATCTTTGAAAACTTGTTTGATTTTAATATTGAGGTTGATTTATCTAATATTTTTGCTAAGTGGAGGATTTATGCTCAAACAAAAATAGATCCAAAACTAAGAATTTACTCTATGATCTATTTTCACTTAGAGTTGAAAATAGATTTTCTTTTTTTCCTTATTTTCACTCAGACGAAAATAGTACTACAACTCAATCCAGTTTCTATCTATTTTATGTTTAAGCAAGAATATTTTTCTCAAGCTAATCCATATTAAAATTTGTAAAAAAAATTTACCCTAATCCGATCCGAACCTATAATGAGTCGAGTTAGCTAGCAGATTTCGATCCATTTTTTACAGTGGCTTCCTTTGGAATTACTTAGTTTTAAAAATATTATGTAGAAAAAGTGTTGGTGCCTAATATTTATTTCTAAAAATTAATAGGATTTATAGAGTGGACTTGAGAGCATATTTATTCTTTTATTTAATGGCACAGGTATCGAAATAACACATTTAAAAAAGATAATGATAGTTCAACCCGTAATTCTTACCCCTTTTTAACCCTCTTAAGTGTCATCTTAACGTGGCATTTCTGTTTTGTTATTTTAATAATTTTAAGTTGTGTGATGTGGCCCGTGAAGTTGCGTGTTGGGGTGGAGAAAATGATAGGCACGTGTGCGTGGGAAAAACAGAGAAGGCGAGTGAAGTGGTTCCACCACTCAAGCGGTTCACTTTAGATTTTGTTCTTAGATAGTGGGTTTTCAGAAGCAGTTTCGTTGCCCCAACGGAAACAGCGAAGATATTGTTTTTTCGGACTTCTGTTCACCTTTTCCGGCAACCTAAGAGAAAAAGGTTTCCTTTTAGAACTCCAATGTTAGTTTCCATTGTTTTGTCTTCGGTTAGTGTTAACCAATGGTGAAGTGTTTCTTTTTTTTCAGAACTTGAAGTGTCTACGTTGAATTGAGAGCGAGCGAAGAGGTTCCCAACCCTGAAGCAGTTGACGTTTGAAACCTGTGTAGCCAAGTTGTTTGCATGAAAAGTCATGGATTTGTCTTTTGTCGTCTCTGAAGCAATCGTCGTTACGGTGGGCATCATGGTGTGGCACATGGTTTCGCAGTTTAGTTGTTTAAAGGAGAGCAAAGCGAGTGAAACCTTTTCCGCCTGTGCATTTTTTTGTTGTAGTAGTTTGACCAAGACGTTGGAAGAAGACATAAACGTTCGGCATTCATTTTTCATGGTTTGTTGTCAATGACTGTAGACTGAAATTGTGTTGATTGGAAAATCACAATTATTGCAACCAATAAGTGCCTTTTTCCAGCTTAAATAAGTGGCTTTTTCGTTACCATTTTTTGAACACTGGAAACCAGGATTGCTGTTGTCGTTAACATTCTTTGTTTTATATTTGGGCTTTTAAGCGTCTTGGATTAGGTGCACCTAACAAGGAGGTAGTCTTTCCAAGAAGTGCTTGAGCATTATGATCTTTATAGGGCAGCATAATGGTTGTTTTTTTAAGAGGTTTATTGTTGTCAATACAATGTGATAGTCATGGTCACTTTAGAAGTAGTTGTTATTGATGAATTGGTTTAATTGTTGATATTATTTTGTATACAATTATTGTATATGTCCATACGAATGTTCTTCTCTTATGAATGAAAAATTATAATGAAAAATTATAATTAGTAATAGAAATTGAATTCAAATTTTGAAAGTATTGCCCAGGTGTGATGTGTTCAAAATAATATCCAAAAAAAGTCACTTATTGGTGCTGAGAAAGACATTTACTATTTCTGGTAATAATGTTTCCTTGATTTCTAGTGTTCAAAAAGTGGTAACGAAAAAGCCACTAATTTTTGCTGGAAAAGACACTTATTGGTTGCGGCAATTGACATTTCTGAATCAACTCAATTTCAGTCTTAGAAGTTGAAAGGTATAAAAATATACTTGTTGCTAAAGGATATACCCAAGAATATGGCATGAATTATGAGGAAATAATTGCTCATGTGGCAAAGATGACTACTATTTGCACCCTCATGTGAAAAATAAACACAATAAATAAAAATATTAAAAAGGAGAAGAAATATTCAAATGTGCGACATAAAAAATGTTTAATTTACATGACATAAATCATTTGAACATAATTGCATAAATGTTGTGATAAGAGAAAATATCTTTAAGATGTGAATGGATTTCATGATAAGTCAAACAATTAGAAAAGAAAAAGAAAGAAAGAAATTGTGACAAAAGAAGATAATTTGTACATAACTTGGACCAAAACATAAAGACAACACTACACTATGCAAAATGTCCAACTATCTTAGACATCACATTAAAGACTCCCACTAGAATTATCCATCCTAGGATCTATGACCACTTTCACTTGCAGTCCTCTCTGCTCACACCAATATGTGATCATTGCAAAAAGAGAAACACAAGCAAACAACCAACCAAAAAAAGAAGATTGAGCTAATTATAATTTTTTAGCTTATAATTCGTGGAAAGTACAAAGTCAAAACAAAATAAACAAACTCTCAAAAAACAATTATGCTTTGTCTTGTTCAAAAAGTGATAACGAAAAAACCACTTATTTCTGCTGGCAAAGGCACTTATTGGTTGCAGTAATTGACATTTGTGAATCAACACAATTTCAGTTTTGCAATTTTCAAACAAGGTCAAAGGTTGATTCCATTGAACTAAATCATTACTTCAATTCATGGAAAGTACAAAGTCACATAAACAAAATAAAAAAAACTCTCAAAAAATAACTGTTATGTGTTGTTCAAAAAGTGGTAACAAAAAAGCCAGTTATTTCTGCTGGAAAAGGCACTTATTGATTGCGGTAATTTTCATTTCTGAATCAAGACAATTTCAGTCTTGTAATTTTCAAACATGGTCAAAAGTTGATTCTATTAAAGTAAATCATTATTTCCATTAATGGAAAGTAACTAGTGACTTAAAAAAATAAACAAAGTCTCAATAAACAACCATGATTTCCAATGTTCAAAAAGTGGTAACAAAAAAACCATTTATTTATGCTAGAAAAGGCACTTATTGGTTGCGGTAATTGTCATTTCTGAATCAACACAATTTCAGTCTTGCAATTTTCAAACGTTGTCAAAGGTTGATTCTATTGAAGTAAATCATTACTTCAACTGATGGAAAGTACAAAGTGATATAAAAAATAAACAAAGTCTCAATAAACAATCCTGGTTTCCAATGTTCAAAAAATGGTAACGAAAAAAACCATTTATTTAAGCTGGAAAAGGCACTTATTGGTTGTAGTAATTGTGATTTTCCAATCAACACAATTTCAGTCTACGGTCACCGACAACGAACCACGCAAAACGAATGTTGAACGTTTACGTCTTCTTCCAACGTCCCAATCAAACTATTACAAAAAAAAAACAATGCACAAGCGGAAAGGGTTTTGCTCGCTTTTTTCTCCTTTCAACAACCAAACCGCGGAACCATGTGCCACACCACGATTCCCACTATGACAACGATTGCTTCAAAGACGATAGAAAACGAACCCACAGCTTTTCGTGTGAACAACTTGGCTACACAAGTTTCAAACGTCAACCGTTTCAGGGTTGGGAACCTCTTCGCTTGCTCTCACTTCAACGACGGCACTTCAAGTTCTGAAAAAAAAAACACTTCACCGTTACTTAACACTGACCGAAGACAAAACAGAGGCACAACAATGGAAACTAACATTGGGGTTCTAAAAGGAAACCTTTTTCTCTCAGGTGGCCGAAGAAGGTGAACAGGAGTCCGAAAAAACAATGTCTTTGTTGCTTCCGTTGGGGCAACGACACTGCTTCTGAAAACCTACTATCTAAGAACAAAATTAAAAGTGAACCGTTTGAGTGGTGGACCCGCTTCGCTCATCTTCTCTATTTTTCCCACGCACACGCGCCTATCATTTTCTCCACCCCAACACGCAACTTCACGAGCCACATCCCACAACTTAAAATTATTAAAATAACGAAACGGAAATGCCACGTTAAGCTGACACTTGAGCAAGTTAAAAAGGGATAAGAATTGCCAGGTTGAACTATCATTATCCTTTAAAAAATATGGTCCCTGGCAGCTGAACGAAAGGAAAGGCTTAATTTTTAAAGAATTTTGTATAATCACTACATTCAATCTACGTGGCTTTATAAAGAGACCCAAAATGGTCCTTGCCAAACCAAAGATATTATGCAATTCTTTCCTCCATCCCTCAAATTTCAACTTCCACCTGAAATCTACATTAAAAGTAACTTCATGGGTTTGATTAAATATGGTTTTAGTTTTATTTTTTCTTTTATTCAAAATTTTAATACATTTTATTCTTAAATTTTAAAAATAATGGTTATATTTTTTTTTAATTTAATTATGTTAAATTTTCTATATATCAAACGCGTTTTTTATATGGTATTAAAGCAAAAATATATCAAATGATTTTAAATGCTAGCATGTAATATAATTTTCACATAAAAAAATTAAATTAATATAATTGAGTTAAAAAATTATATCCATTTATTTTTAGAATTTAAAGACTAAAATATATCAAAGTTTTTAAATGAACAAATTTCAATTTCGTGTCAAAATTAAAAAATTAAAAACATATTTAACTATTTAATCTAAACCTAATCCTCTTCTTCTTCGGTGTTCATTGAACCTGCGCAAGTCTTCCTATTCCAGAACACATTTTCGGAATTTAATCGATGGGCAACACTATTTTTTCTCCGTTGGAAGTTCTATATTGACTAGGATAAAGTGATTTCATAAAATATAAATAGATGCAAATATTAGCTTACAAGCCAATTTTGTGTGATTGAGTTAGATTTAAAGTTTACTTCTTAATAATCATCCAAAAAAGAGACAACTATTATACATAATCTATTCTCTTACCTAATAAAAAATATTGAAAAACAAAATTTATTTATTTTTTAAATAACTTCACATAACTTATAACTATATGTCAATGAATTGATCAAAATCATTATGAGGATGTTTTATTCCTAATTTGATAAGTTGTTAACTATCAATTCAAGATTAATTGTTATAAATTAAATCCAATTTCTAGCAATGCAAAACATGGGAGAAGTTTGTGGCTAAAATGCAAAACGAACAACAAAAGCCACAAAATAAAGTCACACTTTCTTGAAAAGTGGACTATAGTCTAGATCAATTGGTCTATGAAATTATCAAATAATTTAATCAAAAAATATCATAAAATCTCTCATCCTCAAAAATTCATCAAAGAATGAGAAAACAAATAGATAAAAGTTGTTAAAATGCAAGATTGGTTAAAAGCGGTTTAATTAAAAATAATTGATAATGCCTTATTTTAAACAAAATTAAATAAAAAATCAAATTTAAAACATTTATTATTTTCTTTTTACTCTACTTATAAACTTATCGTTATTATTATTAAATTTATATTTGTAAATGTTATTGAAAATTTTAATTTATATATATTTTTATTACTATTTGACATTATCCTTGTTATTATTCATTTTTTTCTTTTACAGATATAAAAGTTAACTTTTAGTAAAATTATTTTATCTCTATAAAATTTGTCAAATTGTCAAACGGCAGTAAAAAGGTGTAAAATTACCTTTTTCCTTTTAATAAAGTAGAATTTGTACTAGAAAAAAATTTTAAGATATAATTACTAATTCATCTTCTAGTCAACTTCTACAAAAGAAAGACATCCTCTCACTTATTAAAACATCTCCTTATATGTGACATAATGCAATAATAACATTTTAAATAATTGAAAACTATGAGATGAGTAATAATTCAAAACATACTAATTTCATCACATAAATATGTATACAAACATAATAAAGTAACTATCATCAGTTCACACGAATCTCATCATACATGTAAATCACAATACATATAATGAAATCTAAATTACTTTTGGAAGTCATGGTTACTATATCCAAATAAAGACGATAAATAAACTCGTCAACGTGGGTATTATTCGAACATGTTCCCGTTTTGATGAAAAATCCTTGCATTAATTGGGTATGAATATGAATAATACCCAATTTTTTCAATTGAGTATAGGGATGAGTATGAGTATCTACATATTTGTCATGTCTCGGTCCTCATACCCGCCATAATACTTGTCCCCATTTAAATTACTATGATACTCGTTATCTATTAAGTAACACACACACACATACACAGACACAAACACAGACAGACACACACAGACATAGACACACACACACACAGACACACACAAACATAGACACACACACAAACACAAACACAGTCACACACACACATACACAGACACACACAAACATAGACACAGACACACACACACACACAAGGCCTTTGCTATAAATCACTTTTATGACATGTGCAAGGCCTCTTGTGTCGAAATCAATGCATAAATTTAGATATTGTATCTAGAATAGAGTATCATGTATGTGATTTGTTTGTTCTTGAGAAGTATGGTTTTGTGTTGCAAGTAATAAGGACTATTTTATTTTGTAAATTTAGAATGTGTATAAGCTAAAAAATTATAATTAGCTCAATCTTCTTTTTTTGGTTGGTTGTTTGCTTGTGTTTCTCTTTTTGCAATGATCACATATTGGTGTGAGCAGAGAGGACTGCAAGTGAAAGTGGTCATAGATCCTAGGATGGATAATTCTAGTGGGAGTCTTTAATGTGATGTCTAAGATAGTTGGACATTTTGCATAGTGTAGTGTTGTCTTTATGTTTTGGTCCAAGTTATGTACAAATTATCTTCTTTTGTCACAATTTCTTTCTTTCTTTTTCTTTTCTAATTGTTTGACTTATCATGAAATCCATTCACATCTTAAAGATATTTTCTCTTATCACAACATTTATGCAATTATGTTCAAATGATTTATGTCATGTAAATTAAACATTTTTTATGTCGCACATTTGAATATTTCTTCTCCTTTTTAATATTTTTATTTATTGTGTTTTTTTTTCACATGAGGGTACAAATAGTAGTCATCTTTGCCACATGAACAATTATTTCCTCATAATTCATGCCATATTCTTGGGTATATCCTTTAGCAACAAGTATATTTTTATACCTTTCAACTAAGACATCTGATTTTGTTTTTATTTTGTATACTCAAGGATATCCAATAAGACCTTTTTCTTGGTGGCAATGGAACTAGATCCTATGTATGAGTCTGATGTAGAGCAGTAAATTCCTTAACCTTAGCATTCTGCCAAAGTATATCACAACTAATCTCTCTATAGGATGAAGGCTCATGAAGACGATGAATAGAGACAATAAAAGCAGCAAATGAACAAAATAAGAGAAAAAAACAAAATCTGGTAATTTAGTAGACTTTGATTACAAATAGGTCAAAGAGGTGGCAGAGGAACCACAACCTCAGGAGGTGATTAAGTAGACGTAGTATGGGAATCAGCAGGTACAACTTTTGATGTGGTGTCTGTAATTGGTGTTAAGACAGGTTCTGGAGTTGGTACAGAAGTATGTGTAGTGTCATCAATATCAAAAGGATTAATTTTATTGACATCAGATGTAGTCAAATAATATGAGCTAGTTGGAATAGAAAATAATGGAATATGTTCTAAAAACACAACATGACGTAAGATGTACAATTTTTTGACTAACTATGCCAAAACAATAATATCCCTTTTGACCAAGACCATATCCCGAAAAGACACACAAAGGAAACTTAACTTATATTTAGTACGCTCAACATATGGTTTTAGAACAAAATAGGTACAACCAGAAACACATAAAACAAAGTATTAGGTGCATGACCATACAATTTTTCAAAAGGAGATAAACCAGAATTATGTGAAGTCGGGATCCGATTCACAACATTAGTTGCTACAAGAATAACTTTTCCGTAGAAGACACTTGGAACTTTGGCAGATAACAAGAATGATCTTGTAGTCTCAACAAGATGGTAATGTTTTCTTTCAGCAACGCCATTTTTTTAAGGAGTGTCAGTGTAAGAGGTTTGATGTATAAGTTCATTAGAGACAAGTAAAGTGGTAAAATCATTAAAAGTGTATTCAAACCCCAAGTCATAACAAAAGGTTTTTATTGTAGTAGAATGTTGAGTCTTTACAATAACATTAAATTTTGGAAAATATTGAGAAAATTATACAGACGTTTCATAAGATAGATCCAAGTAAAACAAGTAAAATCATTAATGAAAGAGACATAATATCTAGAACCTCCTTTGGTAGATATAGGAGAAGGTCCCTACACATCAGAAAGCACAAGATCAAAATGAGCAAGAGAAGAAGAAATATTTTCATTAAAAGGTAAAGCGAAAAATTTTGCCAGTTTATAACCACTACAATCAAACATATCATGACTTTCCAAAGTACCCAAGATTCCAGTAGACACTAAAACCTTTAAACAAGATGCAGAAACATGACCCAAACAAGAAGAATACCACAAATAAAAAGGTGAAGAAGAAGTGAAATTAAACGAAGATAAATCCACACTAGAGGTTGCAACTATTGACTCCTTGAACTGATTCAAAACATAAAGTTCACCTTGCTTACAACCTATCTTAATCACCTTCTGAGATGTGCGGTCTTGTACAAAACGTTCAGATGAAGATAAATACACATTATATCCAGAATCACAACATTTTCCAACAAAAACAAGATTCATAGCAAGACTAGGTATGTAGTAAACATCATACAAAGACAAAGATGGTGTGACAATGGTACCAATACTAGATAATGGAACTGAATCACTGTTAGCATATGAATGAGTTATGTGACAGGGAAACAAAAGAAGGTAAGTGATGTGACATATGATCAGTCACACTTGAGTCAATGATCCATTTGTCAGGAGATATATTTAGTGATGATGTACCTTGAGATTGCAATGCTATGTTGGCCTGCGATTGGGAAGCAAGTATAATTTTCTCTACTAATAATTCATTAACAACATCATCAATAAAAGAAAGAGGGTTACGATGCAAAATTAAACCAAGCAAACTTTCAAAATAACTGCATAAGGCCATAAGAAATTGAACCAAATGTTCTGATTTCCTACGAGTAATATACGGTGCAAAAGCACTTAATTTTGCAGGCTCTTTCAAGGCAAGTTAATCCCATAGGATTGTCATGACAAAATAAAAGTCCTGGATGCTCATGTCATTTTGCTTCAATGCGCGAATATCTATCTCAAGTTGATATTGTTTGGCAAAATTAGATTGTGTATATAATCGAGAAAAGTGATATCATACCTTCTTTGCAGTGTTATATTTTGCCAATAGAGTGTGTGATATAACTATTGACCCATGTGATAATTTTAGAGTTATCTACTTCTCATACTTATATAGTTGTAGCATAATCATCAACTTTGGTGTCAATCGGTTTAGCCTTAACACCTGAAATATAACCCCACATGGACTTTCCATAAAGAAAGTTGTTCATAACATAACTCCAATAGGAATAATTTTTACCATTTAATTGCACACTAATAGGCTGAAGAGAATCATCTTTACAAGTCGCCATAATAAATCAAATACAAAATAGAAATATGAACCACACAACGGAAGCAACAAACAAAACAAAATACAAACTCAATATTAGAAGATTGCAAATACCTTAAAATGGCGTAAAGAACATGATGCAAAATGACCAAAAACGCCTCAAAATAGAAAACAAAATTGCAATAAGGATAAACCTAAAAAATTGCAAAAGAGGCTAAGGGCTTAGGGCTTTGCGAAAGAGGCTTAGGGCTTTGCGAAAGAGGCTTAGGGCTTATGGCTTAGGGTTTAAGAAAGAGGAAATATTGCAAGAATCTCTTCTCAATCATAAAGTTTGCGAAAAAGGCTTAGGTCTTAGGATTTAAGAAAGAAGAACTACTGCAAGAATCCCCTCCCAATCATGGATCGTTTGGGGCTCTTTATATCATGTAGAAAAGAAATATAGGAAGAAGGAGATTCTATATTATTGAGTGTGTATAAAATGTTACAAGAGGTGTGTTATATATACATACAAAGCTAACCCTAGAAGTCACAAGTAGATGGGCTAGAGTTGTCAAAACGGGTAAACCGGCCCGGCCCTGCTCAACCCACTACGGGTTGATCACTTAGTGAGCCAATCCAACCCGACTAACTTATTAGCGAGCAATTTGAACCCGACCCGACCCACCACAGGTTGGTGGGTTAAACGGGTTGGCTCACAGGCTCACTTAATTAAAAAAAATACAATTTTTTTATTTTTTTTCAGTCAAAACTAAATTGTAATTCTAATTAAAATCTAAATAAATTTTAATATAATCCAAATACAAATCAAAATCATAAAAATACAAACTATCTATGTGTTGGCTAAAAAAAACCTAACCTGACCCAAATGCAAAATCCAACTTAACAAAAAAATACTTGTGTGACCCTTTATTTGCGGGTTGGTGAGCCAACTCGGCTCATCACGGGTTCAACCCGGGTGAGCCAACTCAGCTCATCTTGAGTTCAACCCGGGTGAGTCGGGTTCTAGGTGGGTTGGATCAAAAATCAACCTGTATTGAAATTTGTAAAAAAATTTCAACCCAACCCGAACCCGTGATGGGCCGGGTTGGCTCGCAGGTTCCAACCCATTTTGACAACTCTAAGATGGGCCTAAAACATGGACCTTTGCTAACAACATCTACTCGACTCTATATGATGTTTATGCTGAACCTCATTATCATATACATGGAGAATCCTACTAAGTTGCATTTGATGCCAACCAAACAAGTGTTGAGATATTTAAATGGAACAAATGAGTTTGGCATCTTGTACAAAAAGGGAAGAAACAATGAACTTATTGCCTACACTGATAGTGATTATGCAGACAATTTGGATGATAGGAAAAGTACTTCTTGTTATGTTTTCTTATTGTGTTCAGTTGTTGTTTCTTGGTCTTCAAAGAAACCACCCATTATGAGTTTATCCACTATAGAGGCGGAGTTTATATGTGCATCATCATGTGCTTGTCAAGCTATAAAGTTTGCGAGGGTGTTAGAAAAATTGTATGGAATGCAAAGGCAGGCTGCTATTGTAATTCATTGTGATAGTAGCTCTGGTATTAAGCTGTCAAAAAAATCCAATAATGCGTGGGCGTTGTAAACATATTGATGTTCGATTTCGCTTCCTTTGACATTGTACAAAGACGAGAACTGTCAAGATGATACATTGTGGGACACGAGAACAAGTGGTTGATATTATGACCAAACCGCTTAAGTTGGATAACTTTTTAAAATTTTGCAGGTCCCTAGGAGTATGCGCACAATCTGATATAAACTGAAATAATATTCGGTTTAAGGGAGGATTTGTTAGTGAGTAATGTGGTTATATACTTTTAGGAGCAATTATGTTTTTGTTGAATAAAAATCCTCCTTATTATTAGGAAAAATCCTCCTTATTATTAGGAAACACAGTATGCACATAAGTAATTTTTTTTCGGTTTTCTAACATAAAGCTATAAATATTAGCCAATTTATAATTCAATGCAAAATAAATAAAATATTCTTTCTTTCTATATTCTATCCTCTTTATTCTCGTGAGTCCATCAATAGTTATATATTTTCTTAATCATACACTAATTTTATTATTATTACTAGCGAAAACACATGCGCTATCGAGTCTGTGTGTTCATATTTTTTAATTTTCACACAGATTTGAATTAAGATCAATTAAAAATATATAATTAATTTTTAAAATAGTTTTTAAATGTAAAATTAGAAAAATAAAATATGTATGCAAAAAAAGTTTTTAAAATAACGATTAAAGACAAAAAAAAAGTTTTTAAAATAATTAAGGATAACACAGAAATAACAAAATTCGAACACAAAAAAAAATATCCTCATATATTGTTATAGATTAGTATTGTTATATCTTACTAATCATAAATCTATTTAAAATATATATTTAAAAACTATTAAATGTCAAACTAAAAAAATATTCGGTCCATACTATGTTATATATTAAAAAATACATTAAGTTTTTTTTTTATTTTAGGTTTAATCATGTCTTTGGTCCCTGTAGCGAAATCTCAATTTGGTTCCTATATTTTTTTTCATCTCAATTTGGTCCCTATTTTGGAGATTTGATCTTAATGTAATCATTTCCTTTAGTGCTACAGTGACAACATTAAATAAGGTGTCACGGGTCAGTTCCTCGATTTTTGAATTATTTTTTTAAATAAAAATATTTGCCACGTGTCAAGCTCTCATCGTGTCACGTGGCAGTGACAGAGTGATATGGTAGTGACAATGACAGGGGTTAGTATTATGTCAGGTGTCATTTTCTCATCTCAATTTGGTCCTTGTATTCTAATTTTTGTCTCAATTTAGTCCCTATTTTTAGTAAAAATAGTGCAATTTCGTCCCTCTCCAAATTGAAACAAAAAGTAATTTTTATATAAATGTTATACAAATATTTTTCTTAAATTTGATATTTTTATTCAAATTAATATTTTTATTCAAATTAATATTTTTATTATATATTTTTAACATAGATAAATTTATTTAAGTTTGTGTTTCACATTCAACTTTACTTAAAATTGTTTTCAAATTTTAAATTTATATGTTTTTTATTGTTACATGAACTAGTTAATTTATGAAATTTTTTTCTATTAACAACTTTAAAACAATTTTAAATAAAGTTCAATATAAAATATTAATTAAAGGAACTTAATTTTGTTAAAAATATTTACTTGAAATATCAATTTTGATAAAAATATTTGTGTACATTTATATAAAAATTAAATTTGATTTCAATTTGGAGAGGAACAAAAAACGTAAATTTTTACAAAAATTGACACTGAATTGAAACAAAAATTAAAATAAAAGGACCAAACTGAAAGAGTAGAAATTACATAAGTGACACGTGTCATCCACGTGGCACGATGACAACTTGACACGAGGCAAAAAAAATTTTAAAAAATAAAATAAATAAATAATTCAAAAAAAAAAGTAAAAAAAAATTCAAAAATGACGTACAGTCCTTGAAAAGAAATATAACGTATTATTATCAATCACGTTTAATTCAACGTATGATAATTATTACATTTCAACCATATTTAATTTCCAATCTCAATCCATATTCATTTATCTAAACATTATCTAAAACAATTTCTTAAACCATAATAATGTATCAATTTAATTACTTTTATACATTTTTATAAAAAAAATATTTTAATATATTACTATATAATAATATAATTATAATTATTTCTATAAATTATAAAACTTTTCAAAAACATATATATATATTATATATAAATATAAAAATATTATATATATATATATATATATATATATATATATATATATATATATAAATTTATTTAAATATAATAAAAATTATATTATTCGATTAAAGGAAGAATCAGTGCTAATCCTAGCCTAATAGTACTTTCAAAATAAAAGCTTAAATACCTTTTTGATATTCATTTTCGTAGTATTTGTTACGGATCATCCTTATTTTGACAGAATGTTTGAAATGATCTTTATCTTGATCGAATAGAACATTGTACAATACACGTAACACACCCTCATACAAATCATGCAACCCGTACAATATTAATATTCTGTTAATGATTTAAACGACGTCACAAAAAAAAAATACGAATTATAAAAATAAAAACTATTTTAAATATTTAATAAAAATGAGGACCATTTAAATCATTTTGTTAAAATAAGTTAAAATAAGGATAATCTGTTACAAACAGTAAGAAAATGATAACAAAATAGTATTTAAGTCATTCATGCTGATCACCGCATGCCCTTCCATTCCACCTGAAACTAAATGGTGCCAACATTTACTTAAAAACCAGTGTCAAGATAGCATCACGCATCAAAATTAGGTTTTGCGCTCCATGCAAAAACCAATTGGTTCGGAAAAAAAAAAACTTGGTTTTCCCCTGCTTCTCATACCTGATCACATATCCAACAGCTCCCACACTGACTCACATTCTCTGGTGCATCCAAGCTGCTGAACCTTAAAAGCTAATTTTTGTTTCTTCCTCTCTCTCACGTTTTTTTAAGCACGAGGGTTAAAATAGTGTTAGCATACTCTCACGCTTCTTCTGGACCTCGCTGTAGACGGCGGAGAGACGTCCGGCGACGGAAGCGGAGGGAACGGTACCGTTAGGTATGGCTGCCATTTGGTAAAATTACCTGTTAAATCAGAGAGAACGAAAGAACTATAGAAAGTGAAAACCAAAATATTACATTACTGCTGTATTAAAGATGCTTTAAAGCTTTAACTAGAATAATCAACCAATTTTACCAATAAGATTTATTCCAAAAGAAAAAAAAAAAGGGTTAAAGACCCCAGCAGCACACGTTATTATAGATGCATGTCATGTTATCTAATCCTATGGCCTGAAAACTTTGATGAGTTTGTTGAGTTTTGCTTTTATATGAGAAAGATTTCACACTTAACTTTGGTGGATCTGTTTTTTGTGAATTGGTTGGTTGGACAACATGTTTGGTTCCACATTGCAACAAAAAGAACCTGCTTTGTTAATGTTAAAGATTTCTTTTCGAATTGCTTTGTGTTGTGTTGTTTGACTCTGTTTTTGTGGTTTTAGAGAGTAATCGTGAAATGGGTTGGAAAGCAGCTGAAAAACTCATTAGGCACTGGAAAGTTCTCAGTGGGGATAATGTAAGCCAAGCCAAGCCAAATTCTCCATCATATATTATTGTTGCTTATTCTTTCCCACTTCCACTTTTTCATTTTGAAATGATAATAATTAATATTATAGAGTCATTCATTTATTCAATTGTAACAGGTTATGATAATAAGGGGCAAAGATAAGGGTGAGACTGGGACTATTAAGGGCATTATTCGCTCACAGAATCGTGTCATTGTTGAGGGTAAAAATCTGGTGAGGGATGAACACAACACACACCATAACAATTTGGGTATTCCTAGTAATTTTTTTGAAGTGTCTGCATTTTCAATTCCATTACCGATGTTTCTAATATTAAATAATTTGTTAATTGTCTAATTGAGATTTGGACATGTGATGGTATAAATTTGCCTGACTGGTTTCTCTTTCCAATGCCGATTGACTTTGTCTTTGCAGGTGAAGAAGCATATTAAGCAGGGGCAAGGTCATGAAGGGGCATCTTTGCAGTCGAAGCCCCAATTCATGCCTCCAATGTGCAAGTTCTTGACCCAGTGACAGTGACAGGGTATGCACATTTGTTAAAGAGTATAGCTTGTGATTGCATCTTTTGGGTTTGAGGATAACATATATTGAATTAACAAAGTTTTACTTTTGCAGGAAGCCTTGCAAGGTTGGAGTTAATATCTTGAAGATGGTACTAAAGTCAGAGTGTCTAGAGGAATAGGAGCATCTGGGTCTATAATCCCTCAACCCAAGATCTTAAAGATAAGAACTACCCCAAGACCTACTGTCCGTAAGTATCCCAAAGGCTAATACATGTTTCTTGTCTGAGTTGTTAATAAACATGGCAAGAACTAAGAGAGAATTGATTGAAAGTGAGAAACTGGCTATGTAGCATGTGTGTACCACAAGCTAATAAAATGGCTTATGCAGACTACAGAAAGAGCAAGACAATAATTACCAAGCAAGATAAAGCCTTTGGGAAAGGATGTCAGAGGGGGAGGTGTTAATCATAAAGATTCAGGATTCATAAAGTGTCTTCCATTTCCACAAAATCACGTTTCTATGTTGTGTAATTTTGTTAGTTGATCCCCGGTCCTTCATATCGGCCCATTGACATGGATTTATATGCAGAAGAGTAAGTAAACGCACATTTGTATGGTATAACACTGTAATTTATTGACAATGTAATTTTGATTGAAGGATTAATTCTTGTGTTATATTTGATTCAGACACTAGGTTTAACGTAGTATAGTAAGTGGCATGAACTCATTCCCCTGGTCATCCTCCATAACTATATTATTAACGTAGTGTAGTTAGGAACTACTTATTCCAGTTGTCATAAATGTGCAAAATTTGTATGGATATATGGAATTAGAATTCAGTGTAAAACCTATGCCTTTTAAATTCTCTCGGTCATTTCAAAGATAAGTTATAACACATTTTTCTTAAATCTAAAATATTATCCATTGTTATTTATTTTTGGCAGTTGGTCCTAAAGATACTCCAATGGATCTTGTGCTAGAGAAGACTTACAATGCTAAAACAGGAAGGGGAATGCCTGAGCTTTAAGGATATTATGTTCGTTATTCAAATTAGTGAGTTGCTATCACCATGAACAAGATATGGAAAAGAGTTTGTCACATGTTTTTGTCTACCGTGATTTTTGTGGAATTGCTTTCAAACTTTACTGGTTTAGCCTGTGATTTACTGATAGCTAAAAACAAGTAATAATTATTTATATCGATGTTAGCTCTTCTAAGGATGGTCACATAACTTTCACTCTACAATTGTTAAAGTGAGTGAAACAAAGAATTCCTTTGATAGTTATGGTTCTAGTGAGTGAAATTATTCGAGTTCATCTGTTCTTGTTTGATTTGATCTCCTCTCAAAGGCCTCACATTCTATAAGGTGGAACTCATTCACCCAGTTTCTTCGAACCTTACTGTACAAAATCAGGTTGCATGAAAATGGTAAAACAATTTTGTGGATTGCTAATTCTAAAGACTAACTTATTGGTCAACTTGTTTGGTTTCATGACCTTATTTTACCTTTTGTTGTAAATACCATTGATTTTTCTGGTGTTAAAATATTATATTTGAGAAAACCTTCAATTTGATATTCCAAAGTGACATATGTCACCACATCAGTTCTTAATGAACTTTGGTCACCAAACCAAATTTGACCGACAAAATTTAAATCATTATATTAGTCCTCCAAATATTGTCTCTAAATTATTCCTTGAAGGATTCAATTGGTCTAATTAGTCCCTTAGATACTATGTTACCACATTAGTCCTTATATAGAATGACTGGTGACAAAAAGAACCATTAAAGAGTTTGAAGAGAACAATGTAATTTTCAAGGGTTACTTGGAAAGCAAGGTTAATCAACAAGTTACCGTTTCAAAGACTATCAACAAAATATTACAACTATACCTCAACAAAATGCTTGAGCTTAAAACGAAGACAAATACCTGCAAGAAAGATGAAAAATATTTGGAATGAAGGAATAATGGTTAGAATACTCAGAACATGTTTACACTTTTTGAAAACATTGTATTTAAAACACGCTTATAGTGTCACTTCAACAACTAATGAAGTTGTGTGCTCTCTCGTCACTTAATTGAAAGAATATATTTCGCTTCTGTTATTGGGTGAATTTGTTGGTGCGGTAAACACATTGTATCGTTTAAGTGTATCTTATGTGTTGCATCAGCTCTTAAGCAATCTATGTGCACTGACACCACTTAACGTTTATAATGATATTAGGTTTATACATGTGAAAGCATATTAATTGGAGGATATATACAGGGTTTAACTTGTGGTTGAATTTATTTTACAATGGATTGTTTGAGTTTAGTGTTTAATTTGTTTGCATGATAAATTAAGATTCTTGTTTGTGAATATATGAATTGATATTGAACTTTGTGAATGACTGCATCTTATAATGTTGAGATATTGTGGTGTTAATGTAACGCATTTTTAGTTTAACATTGAACTTTAGGTTTGGTTTTGCATAAGAGATTTTCCCACAAAAGTTTGGTTGAATCTAGAGAGGTTAGAACGCGATAATATAAGAGGATATGAAGGTGAAGCCATTAACCCAACACATAGCTCTTACTTCAATTGTATGGATGAAAATTAAGTTATTCACATTACTCTTGACATTGAGGTCATAGCTGCCGTTAAGTTGTTTAACATCATCACTGCCATCGCTAAAAACCATCAGAGCACTCACGCAGAGCTTCACCAATGTCAACATTGCAACACTCTATTTTTGTTATCCTTCTTTGGTGTTCTACTTGCTTCTGTTTTTGCTGGAGTGTTTAGTTTTATTTAGAATTTGAAGGAAAAAGTGGCTTCAGGTAGTTCAAGTGCCACTCCTAGAAAAGGAAGTGGAATTGGAACAAAGACTTTTCCTGCCTAGACCAATTGTGTTTCAATAAATGGAAAAGCTAGAATTGTGAAATGTAAATATTGTGAAAAAGTATTAGCAGGTGGGATTTATCGATTCAAGTTTCAATTGATAGGAAATCAAGAAACTTTACTTAAAAAGAGAATTTACTTAAAAGAGAAGGACTATAAATATTGGCCCAAAGAAAACGAAAGATGTGGAGAGAAAACCACACCAACATAAGTAGAAAATGAAAAGAATAACATGCTTTGAACAATATAAACATATACAAATATTGCAAAAATGTATATATAATAACAATTGTTTTATTATTGGTATTGAAAGTACATATGTTTATTGTTTGAAAGCTCAATTAATTAAAAAAATATATCACTGCATCTTTTTGCAATGATTATTTCATATGTTGCTTATTGTATATTAACATTTATTGGGATTTAAGTGTGAGTTAAGTCTCATATTGGGTGAATATGACAAAATTGAGCACCATAGAAAGATGAAGATCCATAACCTCATTATTTTAAGGTTTTGGAAAGTGATGTCAATTTTTTTATGTAGATTGAGTTATTGAGTTTGAATCTCATTGATGTTATTTGTCTCTCCAATGAACCACCTCTTTAGAGACCCAGTCAGTGATATCAAAGTGAGCATGTCCCGTTAAGATGAACGAACATTATTCAAATCATATTAATACATTCACTATAAGAATCCAACGCACAATGTTTACCTCTTTGTACATGAGTCTGTATATCATTCTCTGGTATCATATTTTGCACAAAGTTTCTGATTTATGTAGTACAAATACAGAAAGGAAATTCAACCTTTCATAAGCAGATACAAACAAGTGTGTTATCACTGTTTCATAAGCAGAAAGGAAATACAAAACGAATATTATTATTTTGACACAAGCAACAGACAAAATAGCAAAGTTCCCACCACTGTAGGCTCATTAAGAGGGTGAAAAAAAAATCACAAGTTAATAATATTAATGTCTCAGAGAGAAATTTATACTTTTTATATGGAGCACATTCCTGTATACAATATAAAGTTAGGCAAAAGAATACCACAATCATGTAGTTACATTTTCTGTGACCTGTTCAAATACCTGTATGTGTGAAAAATTATTGAACTTTGACTGCAAACACTGTATGAACATAATGGTGGCCATCAAGCCATGTTAGAGACCCAAAATTGTATCCACCATTAGCCTCCTTGCCATAGAATGAGACTTTGTAGGTGATTCTTTGAACACCCTCAGAAAACACAAGTTTATTGGGGATGACCTTCACAACCAATCCCTCAGGTGATCTCACTTTTGCAGTGTATGTGGCATTAGGAGATCCAACATTGGTAACTGTTCTTGTGATCACTTTTGGTTTTTGTTCCCTTTTAAGTGTACTTATAGATATTGATGGATAATTGATGTTGGAGATAAGGTCTTCAGAGGAGTTCTTGGGGCAATTGAAGTTGGTCTTAAACATTGACCTTACCTTTTTCTGTGAATAGCCAAAATAACAGAGGAATCTAAGATAGTCTTCTATGTTTGTTTCAAAAACTAAGCCAGGGTAAAGAGCTTTGACTGGATTAATTTCACCAACTCCAATTTCATGTGGGTCAGCAATGTAGTTTGAGCTGTTAGTGAGAGGCTTCCTCAAGTTGTTGTAATTCGTAGCTGAAGAATGGAATAGGAACAAACAGAATTAGAGCATGTTTGATTCAACTGTGTTTGGCCCAAGTGTCACATTCTCTTACACATCCTCAAAAGACTAGAAGAGGGTGTTTGGTCTAGTACCTGTTGTCATCAATGCTGATTTGATCATTGAAGGACTCCAATTTTGGTGCACTGATTTAATGAATGCTGCTGCACCTGTCACATGTGGGCAAGCCATAGATGTGCCAGATTTTATGGCAAACAAGGATGGTTTTTTCCCAACTGGAACACTTCCTGGGTCAGTACTTTTAGGAATCATAGCAGCCAAAATGCCAATTCCTGGTGCCATGACATCAGGCTGGACAAGAAATTTGCCAACAATGTGAAAGAAACAGTGAGTGCATTGTTCTCAAGATTCTTAAGTGATTCAAGTTCAAGGATGAAATTGAAAAATGGGGTTAATTAGTAATTTGGTCTTTATATTTAGGCCTTTTATTCATTTTGGTTCTTATATTTTTTTCAGTTGAGTCCCTATTTTTTAAAAAGACTCAATTTGATCTTTTACGTTAAATTGGCGATAATACCATTTGAAAGTGTCATATGTCAAAATCTAGATCACCTTTTACTTGGAAAGTGTGTCAAAATTAGAGGAGTTCCAAGATAGAATATGATCCAAATTTTGACACGTAACAAACCCAAATTTTGACACTTGACACTTCTAAACACGGTTAATGTCAATTTAACGGAAGAGACCACATTGAGTCTTTTTAAAAAAATAGGAACTCAATTGAGTTAAAAAAAAAAAAAAAACATAAGGACCAATATGAATCAAAGCCTAAATAATATAGGACTAAATTACTAATTAAGCCATGAAAAGTGCATGTAAGAACAAAGGGAAGAAAAATACCTTGAGAATGTTTTCTGTAAGGCTTGAAGGGCCTCTGGATGAGAAAGATGCAACAATTGGTGAAGGTTTATATCTAACAACTTCTGTTGTTGGAAGAATTGTCGCAGTTGGGTTCCTGTAATGGAGCCATGATAGACTAAGTAAGCATACAGGTAGCATGCTATGTTTCAACTTTTACATTTATGAACATAAATGTGTGTGCTAAATTACTATTTGTTCTTCAATGAAAGTTGTTTAGTCAAACCACCACACTACATGCATTTTACATTTTCTATCATCACTCTACTAAATGCTTAACATTTCTTCAATTCCTTCTTGTTTGTACATGGTGTCAGATTTCATCTTAAATCAACTGGCATCAAACAAAAGGGTGCAATAGACATATATTAGACTTTCCAACACATACAACATGGGAAAATTTACCTTAAATCACTAATGAACAAATGTTGAGGCTGATGATGCTTACTTGGTAGAGTTTATGTATTGTAGGATTTGATGCCCTTCAACATTGCCAACCTCAGTGAAGGGAAATTCACCTGCATCAAAGGGAACATCTTTGTTGTCCTCATCAATGATTATCAACCCTATGGCTCTTCCATCTTGTACAACTAGCTTCTTGATTCGCCTTGCAACAGTTGGATCATCATTAGCACAAACAACAATGTTGCCAGCGATTTTGTTGTAATCTAATGATCCAGGATAACAGTTCCTGCATTGAACAGAATAATTAACATAACTTCTCAGATGGATCTTTCCACCCCCAACATCTGGATTTTACTAGTATTACTCATTCTACTATATAATATATGTGCTAGTAATATATATGAATAGTAACTTCAATGTTAAATTTCAATCGAAGACATGAAATGACAACTCTTTAGTTATTTTAGGTTTAAGAGGTTGAAAATAACTTCATAAATCACAGTTAGGTACCTAGCTTCTGATGCAGGGGCAAATTTGGCAGCTACTTGCTCTCCAAAGACAAGGTTATGCATCTTTGAATGAGTAAGATTTGAAAAGTTAATGCCTGTACCCTGAAAACACAAACTGATAGAATCAGAATAATTCTGAATATAATCACAAGAAATCAATTACAGAATAAGATTTGAGAATAATTACAGAAGATTTCATAACATAATCACCAGAATAAGATTTGAGGGTTTTGGGGCATTAAAGAAGAATTCAGGGTAACAAATCTACTTTTTTTTGCTTGGAAGAAGAGATCAAGAAACATACTTGGAAATACTTTCCATTTCCAAGGACAATAGTTGATTGGAAGTTCCTATCAATATTAGAAGCTGCAATGGTAAATATCCATGGTGCAGTGTTCACAACTGTGAAAGAATCAGGGCCATCGTTGCCAGCTGAACACACCACCATGACCCCCATTTGTTCTGCATGAAATGCTCCAATGGCTATAGGATCACTCAAAAAGTCTGATTGAAACAGTGAGCTGAGTCCAATAGAGATTGAGATCACATCTACTCCATCCTTTACAGCATCATCAATAGCCTTCAGAATGGTGGCACCAGAGCATCCTTCATCTGAGCATGTTCTATAAGCAGCAATCCTAGTAGAAGGTGAACCACCCCTTGCTGTGCCTAGTGCTAAACCATAATAACTAGCATTCTTGACATAAGCTCCAGCTGCAATTGATGCAGTGTGAGTGCCATGTCCAACAGAATCTCTTGGGGAACCTTTGCTTGCTTCTATTTGAGTCTGGTTGCTACCTGGTGTAGCTTCAATATTATAGTATCTTGCACCAATCAATTTTCTGCAGTTTTATTAAGTGTTGCACCAATCAATTCAGAAGGCTTATATCTTATCTTATAAATAGATATGAGCATTTTTTTTTATTAAGAACATTTGACTGAGAATGAATGATACCTATTGCAATTGGATTTCTTGAAATCATGACCCTCCATGCAAACTCCTTTCCATCTTGAAGGGATCTCCCCTATACCCTCATCTCTGAAACTTGGAGACTCTGGCCATATCCCTTGAAGCAGAACAGATATAGGCATAAAATGATTGAATAATATAATCAAACATAACTGTTCATAATATGTAGCATGCAACTCTACACTGAGGTCCTTGTAATTCATGGATCAGTGTTTTCAATTTTTTAAGAGGAAAGTTGTTCATTGTGAGTAACACATAAAGTTCAGGTGGTGATTACTTTTCATATTGTGAATTGTTCAACATGATTATACTATAATTTAGAAGAATAATTCGACATGCATTTTCACTTGTTCATTAACTAATTTCTGTTGATCCACCTTGTCTTTTGTACACTACACTACAATTTTTGTCACATATCCCATTGTGAACATAATATATATGCACATCTGATGCTGAAGAAGCTCTATTCATTTTAGAATACTGTGTTGTCTTTTATTTTTATCTCCTATTTCCCTTCAAAAACATCCCCAGTTTACAATTCTAACAATGAGAAATCAAAATTTATAACAACTCACCTTTCAATCAATTAAATTAAATTCCTTAGTAATAGTTTACAAGATAAAAAAACAAAAATGAAAATAGAGATTAATCGTTATGTACTATGGACATAAAAGTTTATACTGACAATGACACAAAAATCACAATGCAGAGTAAAAGTTAACATTTTTGTGTATTATTAATGTATACTATTTTCAGAGAAAATCATTTAATACTTGTGACTAAAGTTTAAGAAACTTTTGTTAAATCAAAAGACCCTAAAGGGACACCAGGAAGGGTCCCACAATCAAGCAGTAGAGGCTAGTACAAATTTCTAGTGAAGTTCCCTAGAGAGAGTGTGTCTGTGTCTCTGGATCTTGATGACAGAAGCCAAAAAAAAAAGTATGAGAAAATCCCTTTAATGTTTTTATGCTATTGTGGGGAATTTGGTGAGTTTTTCTGTAAAGGCCCTTTGGCTTCTTTTTGAAAGGGTTGCAATACTAAAGACAGGGTATGAAGCAACAGAAAAGAAAATAAAAGAAAGTGGTTTCTTTCACAGTAGCTTGATGATTCAAATGGGGAAGAAAAGGGTTTCTGGGGAGAAGTGCCAATAATGTAAAGTGCTGTGTGCCTCAGGTTTTAACAATCTCTGTTGGTTGTTATGCAGTAGGAAGCTCAATGCAGTATCTTGAAAAGCTTAATCAAAACATTGCAAGAAAAAAGTTGTTTTTCTTTTTTTCTGTTAGTATTGAAAACTAAAGGAAGAGTGATGTGATGAAAAGTCAATAACATCTTTAGCTACCATTTTCTTTCTCTAATTTTCACTTGCCAAACTCATCATTGATCATGGCTTGCATTAGGGACCAATCTCACATCCTATACTTTAAATGCAAAAACACATTTCTTATAGGATCATCACCATAGGATACACTATACCAAGAAAAACCAGTGAAGGTTTCAGTTGTTATAAAGTGAACAAAGTACAGTATGAGTAGTTATTGTGCTTGTTATATTATATATATATATGGGTAGCAATCATAACAGCTGGTTGTGGGGTAGAATGAGTTGCCATTTGAAGATAACAGATGTTGATGGTGCAACTGTCAATAAGGTTGATAGATGGGTGAATGGCCTTAACAGTGGCAGTGAGTAGTGACAAATGAGTTTCACATGAGCCTACCATTTGTTTTGGGTCCATCTCATGCTTCTATTGTACTGTGCTATTCAACACTCTAATGTCACATTTGGGTTTTTCACTGCATACTTTTCATAAAATTATTTCTTCCAGCATTTCATGAACAAATAAAAGGGGTATATTATCAAGTACTTATTTAAAATTATAATAAAAAAAATATTTTTTAATTTAAATGAAAAAATGAATAAATTATTGCAACATAAGACATAATTAAATATGTGGAATAGATAATCTATTATTTTACCCTTTATGTTTTTCTGTTCAGTTTAAAAGATCCTTTTATTTTCTTCTTTTCTCTTCTTTTTTTTGTTTTCATAAGTTGAGTATTTTGTAAGTTTCATAAAGAAAAACAAATGAGGTTTGGTGACTTTATCCAAAGAAACAAACAATGCATTAACATTGAAAGTAAAGTTTGTCTGAATGGCACACTTCACTTTCACTGTGACTATTCCCTTTCATCATAAACTTTTGGGGAACACTGTGGTTAGGTAGTGGTCCTTTGTAAATGTAATATCAAACTTCAATTTAATTTATCCACACACACACACACAAAAAGCTTTAAATTGATATTGATGAAGCTTTTGGAATCATTGACTTTAACTCTACAAAACAAGTTCTTATAGTTTTCTTCCCAATGACTAACAACCTAAGATTATTATTATCTTTAATGTGTTTTCAGAAGGGTTAATGGACAAAGAAGGTGCATTGATTGAATGAATATTAAAGTTTCATTTTTTACAATATATTTTTAGTCTCTAAATAAATTTTTAAACTAATTATCTTCTCATATTTTGTCTTTTTTCTATGAGAGTCTAAATTGATAATATTATGTATCAATTGAATGAAATAATTATGTGACTGTACCTTGCTTTGGATTTTTTTAAAAAATGCATGTGAAGTTTAGGTGGGTTTTCTTCTAAATTGATTTATTTATTTGACTAAGTACAATAAAGTGGTGCAAGGAAAGAAGTGTTGTCAAGTAATGCCACATAATGAGCCAAATCTAGTTGGAATGCACTTAAATTAAATTAACCTTTCAGGATAAACAAAGTAATAGTTTTGCTTTTGGCATAACCTTATCTATACTACAACAAACCCTTTTACTACAAAAGTTCCATTTATTTTTTATTTTCTTTTAGCTTGTAGTTAATATTTTATTAATGGTAGGAAAAAATATTTAATGTAAAAAACAAGTTTTGCAGATTTGTTGGTGTGAATGTAATTCATGTACAATTTAACTGTGTGAATATAATTTTCAATTGAGTTTAGATTAGTTTTGACTAATTCAATTAAAATGGAAGGAATGTCATATTGATAATGTTTCAAATACATTAATTCGATTGGATTAAATCCACATTTATATAGTTTACCTTATTTATCAATGTAGAATGCATAAAGAGAAAAATAAAATAGCTAATAATAGTTTTACTATCAAAGACCCTCTTCATTATCATATAAAATTTATTAAAAATCACAAATTTAAGTGGATCATACACATTATGTTAAAAAAAATTCTATATTTTCAATTTTATAGAAATCTAATAATGAAACTCAATCAAACTTTTATAAGAGAATTAACATTAAAAGTCTTCTCTTTTATTTAATAATTAACATTTTAATATGAAATTTAGACATATATTTAAACTACTAATTTTCCAAATAATAATAATAAAGAACTTGGAAATTCAATAAACCTGAACCCTAAAATTAGAAATAAAAAATCAATTAAGATGAAATAGAAATTGAATTAGGAGGTTGAGATTTGAAAATGACAAAGCAAAAATAGGAAAGCAGAATTATTAGGTTAAGACAAAAGGTAATTAAAGAAGTGTTTACCTGTGTCTATGACACCAATAATGGAATCAATTGAAGAGTGTTGAATTAGGGTTTTGGAAGGTGCATAATGAGGAGCCTTTAATCCCAAATCTGATTCCAAGAAATCCCAAGATCGTGTTGTGTGCAACTCAAGCATCGGATCTAGGAACACTGACACCACACCTTCGTGACCTGTTTCGTGTCCACACCACCAACACTATCATCAAATTCTTTCGTAATTATTATGATTTTGACATTTATCAATAAAAAAATTAAATATATTTTTAATCTTTAAATTCTTTATCTTTCGGAATACATGAATTTAGTTTTTTCAATCAAATTTTGTTAAATTTATTTAATGTTTTGTATGCATTTTAGAATTGTATTTGAGTTGTTGATATTGTTTCACACATTTTTGTTTTAATGCTAAGTCAAATATTATTATGAAACGCACTTGAAATATTAAATAAATGTAACAAAATTTGATTAAAATAACTAAATTCATATATTTTAAAAAATAAAAGACTAAATTAATTCATATATTTTAAAAAATAAAAGACTAAATTAATTCAAAATTTCAAAATAAATTAATTCTAAAATTTACCAAAAGTGTTTTAATTTTGATGATGTTATGATGTACATGTTGTAAATTTTAATTTTTTTACACTGGCCTATAAAATTTGCGGGTTAGTGATTGATTTGCAGGAACAGTATTCTAAAAAATAATTTGCATATAAAATTGACATATTTTCAGTATTTTATCAGATTAAATTTGACTAAATTCAAATAAAATAATCTAACTTAAAGTATAAATAGTAAATTATATAGTAAGATATGAATTTGTTCAGAAATAGGATATATGGATATTCGACAAAATTTGCGAATAAATGTGAAAATTATGGGGAGAACGTGGTTAAAAAAATTGTTATATTATTAGTATAATTCATTTTATAATTAGTGGCTTACATTTTTGTTAGAACATAAGTAAAGTGATGAGTATCACTTTAAACGTGTTCTTAGTTTTCTTTATAAGTATTATGGTCAATCTAATTCAACGTTTTCCTAAGATTTTCAACTAAGCAAATTGTTCTCTAACTCAATATTTTAGTTACTAGTGTATAATATATACTTACTAGAAAATTAAAGTGGAAATTGTTGTACATAGAACTTTATGTATAAAAGAGTTAAATGAAGACTAAAATAATCAACATTAATTAAAATGATAATATTTTTATTCAAATATTTTAGTTACCCACTACATTATTATTGAAATTTTTATATTAAATTATTTATTATGGATTTTAGTCCGTGAGTTTTATTGCGGATTTAATTATGCAGATAACAACTATTTACATATTTGGTTTATTCGTGGGTAATTTTTCATGAATAATTTAAGTTTTTCGTGAATAAAAGTGATAGAACTATTATTGATTCAGGAGTATAAAATATTTATCATGATTTTATAAAACATGTCATCGAAAAAACTGTGTATAAAACATTATCTATAAAGAAAAAAAAAACTATATGATGTGCATGTATTCAATTTTAGACATATACTTAGAAAAATAGAGTTTCAAAGCCTCATAATTTTTCTCTACACAAAAAGATTTTAAAAAGATTAAGAATTTAAATTTAATACAGTGCAAACTTTTCAGACTGTTAGCTAATAAAAACATTGCCTAAAATATATTTTTCTAAACTAATTATGATAACACAATAATATTTAATTACATAAAAAATTATAATTAAATGAAGTAAAGAAACAATCGTATGTACTATTAATCTATTTTAATTAAATCTTTTTGTTAAATATTGAAAAAGAAACTAAAATCTGGATTTAAAATTCTATTTAGTTTCAACACATTCATAGTGTGGAGTCAACCATCTTTTCAAAGGTACGTCTATAAAGATTTAAGAAAATAAAATATAATCATAACTTTGTGTTATAATTGTTTTTAAATTACAAATTCGGTAGAGAAACGTAGAAAATTCCTACTTGTAATAATGTGATGCAAATTAAACAATGTGGTTACATTTTATGTCACACAATAAAAAGTTATAAACAAATTTTATTGGAAATTATATGTTACTCATACTATAGCTTAATTATGGACATAAAAGTTTATGATTTTATTTTATATACACTAATTTACCCTTTTCTTTATTATTTTCGTACATAATGCATTTTCAGCAGGGAAGACATACATATTCAGATTCAATGACGAATATTATAGTAAATTTATTTGTAGCCAAATTGATACATATTTTCACATTCTTTACACTTCTCATTTTAAATTTAAAGAGCTAGTGATAATAAACTAAATTTTATATAAATCGACAATTAATTATTAAAAAGAAAAATATATTTCAGCTCTGGCTGCATTATATGATAAAAAAAGTTACCTAAAAAACATTAATTTTATCAAATTTAAGTCATTGCAAAATTTTACAATATCAATTAATTAATACGAATCGTCTTAAATATTATTTTTTTAAGTAATTATTATGAAAAGTAATAAATTTACTATAATTTGATAACATCATGTAAACGGTTAAATATGGTTTTGATGCTTTAACCTGCAGTGAAAATTGGAATTAATTCCTTTTAAATAATTTGTACCAATTTAGACCATCAACTATGTAAATATGTAAATTTAGTCATTTTAAGAAAATTTGATTAAGTTTATTTGATGTTTCAAACACATCTTATTATATTATTTTAGTTTGTTTATACCGTTTGACACATCTTCGCTTTAATATTACTTGAGAAATAAACTTAAAACAAAATTGGTTTAAAAGACTAAATTCACACATTTATAAACATGAGAGACTAAATTTACACATTTATAAAGATCAAATATTAAGTTTGTTCAAAATAATTAATTTCAATTTTTACTAAAAGTTAAAATAATGAAAATATATTTAACCCTAAAATAAAAGTATTACGCAACATTGTAATTAAATAAATAAAAACTAATAAAAAAATCTTACCACTAAAGTCAATACTAAAACGAAACAATGGAATATTTGAAAATCTTAAACATTTTATTGAGAAAGGGGAACAAAATTCTATGTGTACGTGGAAATTGAAAGTACAAAAACCACAGATTCACCAGACAATCACATTTGTTTATGTACATATAATATTGAAATGCAACAAAAATAAATTATAAAATAATGACAAAAATATTGGAAGCAGTGCCACTCTGTCCCACAAGGCAACTCACTTATCTTCAGATCTCTATTTTGGAACCATTAATATAATCTTATTTTACTTTTACATTATTTTTTTAGTTAATTTTAATTCATATATACATACACATTTTATTTAAATAATCATTTTCCCCTTTAGTTATTATCCATCTATTTTATTATTATTATTATTATTATTTAAATGTCTTTTACATCATTGAGAGTGTAGTTAAGGTTGGTGAACAAAATTATTAGTGCACAGTAATAATCATAGACACAAAGGACACAAAAATTCACTTCCAACCACATAATAAGTGCTATCAATATTGATTTTGCTTTAAGCAAAAAAACCACATTGTAAAATTAATGCTCTTTTTTTCTAGTGATTAACCCTAAATAATAATGACCACAAAAAAAAAAGAAGGTAAATTGACAACAAAACATTAGAAAAGTCAAAGAATGATGCAAGTTAAAAATTTGATGCAGACAAAAGGGAAAAGAAGGTAGAAGAAGACAATATCAGAAAAAATACCAGACAGTGCAGAAGCTTCACTCTCTGTAAGCATGGCAGAGAATCCACTGAAGGCATGACTGAACTGGTGGATCAGACCAATCCTCTCACTTTCTTCACTGAGAAAATGAAAAAAATAAAAAATAAAAATTATGTCCATTCCATAAGTTCAACTGGTTTTGATTTCTTTGATGAGTATATGGTTACAGATTAAAGTGCAGAAAAGCAGATAATGAACCTTGGAATAACTGATGACAGTAGCTGCAGATGATCTGATTCTGGAATTTGGCCTTGTACCCTTTTGTTGTTTGGTGATGAATTTCCCATGTAAACAACATAATGCTGCACAAAACAAGAGAAACTCTGGTGAATCTGTCATATATATACAAAAATTGAACTTAACAAGCTAAAGGGGAAATGTGTGTGTATAAAATAAACCTTTGGAGTTTGATCTGAAATTGCAGTGGTGCTGATGAGAAAAGAAGCTAAGAAGAGAAAATTTAGGAATTGCTGAAGCCACTCCATTGAAGAGAGTGAGATGAATTGGTGTTAATGAAGAGAGTTGTTCATGCAATGATCCATTTATAGGGTAGGTTTGATTAACTTGCTTAATTAAAGGAAGCTTCAATCAAGAAGCATGTGAGAGAATCTTTGTTAATTCTTTTGCTCCACTTATGTGAACAGCTACTGCATAATATTACTATAATATATACATATATACATATATAAATATATATATATATATATATATATATATATATATACTTTCTTCATTCTCTCTGCTTTTAACCAGTTCTTCTAACAGCTATTAGGATAAGTTCTGTTGTTGCTTGTGCAAGACAAAAATTTGATGAAATTCATGTAATTGTCTCTTCTGTTTTTGTTTTTCTATTTGGCAGTGTAAATGCACTTGACTATGATGCAAGTACTTGTCCCTCTGATAACCCATTTCAACAAAAATACAAATACTGAAAAGTGAGAATATTTGTTTACTTTAGCCAATTTCAGTAATTGTTGTAACTTGGATAATCTAAATTACCCTTAGAAGGTGTTTGAAAATTACCCTTAGAATGAGTTTATAAACAGAAAAATTGCACTTTCCAATGCATATAAGTAATGCAAGTGTTGAAACTTGAAATCCAGACACACCCACTTGATCATATCAGAGAAATATCTTTCCTTACATATAGAAGAAACCAAATTTTGAAAATTTTCAGCATCCACTTGGTCCATGTATGATCTTTAGCACAAATCAAAAACATTGTCAATTTTTGATGTTGAAGTTATGTGTTGAACCACCAAAATTCTTGTTGAAAAGAAAAGAAAAGAGAGATTCCAGTTACCTGTATAGATGCTGTAACACTTTAAAGAGATGGTATATGTGAATGAAAAAAAGCAAAATCATATGCTTGAGATGCAAGTAAAATTGTCTCTTTATGTGCAAAAGAAGAAGAATTGTTATATATATATATATATATATATATTTTTATGGCCATGTGTGATTCTCTTCTTTGTTCTTTCTCTCATTCCCATTAGTTTCTTCTTCTTCTTGAAGCCTTTTTCTGTGTTGGCATCTTCTTTGTAATAGGTTTTCTCTCATTGGCCAGTTTCTGTGACTGCATAATGCAGCTTTGGTGATGTATAAGGCACTCACAATAAAAAAATACTTGTAAGATGCTCAATTGAGATTCATTTTTAGATAAATTTTTGGTTCAATCTACTTAAAGAGAAAAAAAAACTAAGATGAATTTTAGAGTGTGGAATAAGAATTACGCTTGAGCATGTCATGTAATTTATAGCATTTTTTTTTGTAAAATTTTGTTAAAAAAATAATCATGTTTTTCTTTTCTTTTCTTTAAATACTACTAGAAACAGTATGAACAGTCTAGCCTAAGTTTGTTTAATCTTATCTTGATAACATTGAAAGAGACAATTCTAAAGTAAGAATTATAGAGTGCCTAACAAAACATAAACATAAATATAAAATAATATGGTGGAAAATATAAAAAAAAAATCCCTACCCAAAGTAATAATTCATAAGTTATTTTATTTTATTTTTTTTAAATATATTTAGACACGTAATGGAATATATATATATATATATATATATATATATATATATATATATATATATAAAATTTTAGACCTTGAGTTTAATTGTTAAATTATGTGAATTTTTACGTATCACAATATTTATATTATTGTTTTAAATTGCTTTTACTTTTACTTTTGTGGAAATGCTTATAAATAATTTTATTTAAGTATTAATCAAGACTTCGTGTATCTTCTTACATAAATGAATTTAGATGGAGCAAGATAAAGATTAATGTTAAATAAAATATTGGTTTTATTAATCCAATAAAACATATATATTATACTATCATTCAATCCCAGGTAGAAATTCACTAATGGGAAATTATTTTTATTATTAAATAGAATTGGTTCTCAACTATCGAATGTGATTGGGAATTGGGATGTACACCCGCATTAATCTAAGAAAAAGATTTTACGTTAGAATGTTGCAAAATAAGAAAAAAAAATTATAAGAAAAAGATGTCCCTATACACTTTAAATTACTTCATTTGTTCGAGTTAGGAACCAATTTGGTATTAATAGAGGTGTAAAATTATCATACATTTACTGTGCACTTTTAATAATAGTTAATACCACTAAAAAATACATATTTTTATAAATTTTGTTTTTAAAGTTTTTTTTAAGAAATATTTACAAAATTTTATTATAAAAAATAATTCGTGAGAAATTATTATATTTTTTTTTGTAAAATATTTTATATAAAATATTTTTTACAGAATTTTAAAAAAAATACTTACAAATTTTATATTTTTAAAAAAAATTATTATCTACAAAAAAGTTACTTGCAAAAAATTTTAGATAAAAAAATAAAATCTTGTAAAATTTTATAACAAATTTTCAAGTAAAATTTTATAAAATATAAAAAGTTTTAATAATGTAACAAATTGTTTTTATATTCATCTATTACAAATTTAAATTAATGTATCTAAGTTGTTTAATTATATACTTTAATCGTTTAAAGGTTTTATAAAAATTACTTTCTAGTACATATAGAAATACTTTTTGTGAGTAATAGGAAAAGATTGTAAATACTTTGGGTTTGATACTAGTTTATCCTTAATATAGATTATATTTAACTTTCTAATGTAAATTGTAAATAATTTTATTAAACAATTAAATGTTTATAAGTATTTTGTCAGTTTCAATTTTGACTAACATGATTACATCAAATATTAAAATATTTTCATATTATCCATTAAACTCTCCTTGAATTTAGTAATGAGAATACAACACTTTTTTTCTAAACTAAGTGCATATAAGGTCTATCCAAACTATACAGTACAACAATAAAATTGTTTTTACAATGTTTCATGCTCTATTAAGTATATATATGAAATCACTCTTTATCTAGAATCCAACTTCACACAAGTGTGAATGACATATATAATGAAAATGTCATTTTCACAAGTTGTGTCTAACACAAAATGTTTCTCAAGCACTATAAGTTTTAAACTATGAAAAATTCTTATTCACATGCAGTTAATGCACTTATTGCAACATTCTTACAGGATTCTATAATGTATCTTTTATGAGATATATTATTTATGAGCTTTGTTCTTATAATGATCATGAAATTTTTATGCATGTTAATGTTATGTAAGACTTGGATGAAAACTAATATTTATTGACATCACTTAAAATTTAATTAGGGTATTATCATCTTAAATCTAATATTACATTTTGACTTAGTTCCTCAAAGTTCAAGTAAAATATAAATTGTTCTTCCTTGTAATCTAATATCATTTTAAATTTAATTTTTCTTTTTTTTTTTCAAAATCAATATAATTATATCAAGAAATTTTCCTTTTTAACACTGACCATATATGCACTCTTGTGAACAAATCTTATCTTTTGAAATTTTAATGAACAAAATAATATTAGTTAAATTTTCAACTTAAGCATCATATTGTTGATACTCTTTTTATTTTTTATCAACAAAAAATAATAAATTAAATTAAATAGAGTAATTGGAGTACTCTAATCCTTTTACAAAAAGAGTTACAAGGTACCTTCACATAAGGTCTACACATTTTAGAGGTACCTATGTTAACAAAGTATTGAGGAAGAGACTAATATATTAGTCTAGTATTACAACAATTTATAATAGTAAAGATGTTATAGAATGACATGCATGTTTAGTAACAAAATAATTTTTCAGACCTTCCCAGTTACTAATCCAAAAGTTACAAAGTCAGATGGAATTATGCTTCTAATATGATGTTACGCTGACGTAATGGGCATAATGACATTTTCTTAATGGTTGTCTACTCTTGCTTAACCTGCTGCAACATTGTCTCCATCCCTGTATATGTTTTTTGTCACCTAGTTTCATTCATGCAGTAGAGAAGTTATACTGCCATGTTGTATATTCCATATAGGTAGAACAATTGTGCTCCACTGCATTCTCATCCCCTGCAAAAACATAACATATCTTCCCCAACCCTTCTCCTAACACTCATCTCCTACAAAATAAGCCTTCACTTTCCTACTTTCAAACCGTGTGTGTTTGTCTTTTAATAATAATTTCTCTATAGAATCACAATGATTCAAGCATTGAATTGGGCATTGGTACCAGACACTATATGAAAATGTTACATTTGGTAATTTATGTTTCATCCAAGTCCATGCACTCACTCGTGTCATACAAAAGATTTCTTTTGGGTCTACTTTCCTTTGCTTAAAAATTACTATGTTTCTATGCTTCCAGATTTCCCAGATAATGGCCAGCCACATTCCTTTCCAACTTTTATTTTGTTTTCCATTTAGTTGCATAAGATGAAAGTGTTGAAAATTGACACATGGTTTATTATGATGCATTGTATTCACCCCCAACTCACCGATCACACATCTCCCACACTGTTTTATCTTACAGTTAAGGTTAAAATACTCCGTTGGTCCTCGTTTTTGTAGCAAAATCTCAATTTGGTTCTCGTATTTTTATTGGTCTCAATTAGGTCCTCATTTTTGTAAATTAGTATCAATTAGGTCCTTTCCGTTAGTAGAGAACTAACACCGTTAAGTAGGTGCCACGTGTCAGCTTCTCATTTTTTTGAATTTTTTTTAATTTTTTTTTTAATTTTTTTTTTTAATTTTTTTTTTAATTTTTTTAAAAAATATTTATGCCACATGTCACTTCTGTAATGTGTCACGTGTCAATCTAATATGGTGACACGTGTCAAATTAATGTATGAATCTCAATTTGGTCCTCATATTTGTTAATTTGATTTGATTTCAGTCCCAAATTTTTTTAAAATAATTTTAATTTCATATGCTCCAAATTTAGAACAAATTTAATTTTTTTATAAATGCAATGATGATACTTTTATTACAAGTGATATTTCT
>Ga0214544_1000491_pt1 | contig 72482 bp, 50 predicted proteins | sample CNSS3metaG_FD_160074 | JGI IMG/M metagenome (GOLD analysis project Ga0214544, IMG submission 160074) | Root nodule microbial communities from cowpea collected in UCLA plant growth center, Los Angeles, California, USA - CNSS3 | ecosystem: Host-associated > Plants > Roots > Nodule | place: USA... | reverse complement strand
ATTAAAAAACCTTTTTGTTAAAAAAAAAAAAAAAACAAACCCTAAAAGAAGAGAGTAACAATAAGGAAGAATTTTGACAGTGAAGAACGGAATAGAATAGATTAGGTATTTGGAAAAGGAGGGAAGTTGGGGACCTGAAGATTGTTGTCCTTGATATAAGCCCAAATGCGTTTGAGGGCTTGGGTTCTGGAAATCTCTAGAGCGCCGACGAGAGCTGCCATTTCAGGGGTGACTGTGCGGGGTTTCATGATGCCACGGATTTTGCGGGTTCCTTGCTCGGAGTGAGAGACCGTGCAAGAGGTAACGGTTCGCACCATGCGCAGTCCAGAAGGAGAAGCAGAAGCAGAACGCGAAGGCCTCGTGAAGCTCAGAGCGTGGGCCTCTGGAGGGAGAACGGAGGAAGACAAGAGCCCGAAACACAGAGACATAGCCACAGCCATAGCCACGCTATCTACCCACACACAACACACAGAAACCAACAAGATAATACACTCCCACACTCTTTCTATCCCTTCTTCTCCTGCGCCAATATCTCGTTCAATTTACTAAAATACCCTCTCGTTTCAAATTTTTACAAACAATTTATATATAAATATAAATACACACAGAATTCAACAATTAACCGTTGCAATATTTTAAATAAATAATGAAAAAAATTAATCAGAAGAATTCAACAAATTTCCCCCTTTCCAATATTCGAAACCTTTTTCGCGTCCACCGCTTCAAATTAGAAAAAAAAAAATGAAAAGAAGAAGAAAATAAAATGGCGGTGAATGCCCAAACCCTAAACATTTTAAGAAAAATACCTTCTTCTGTTTCCGCATAGCCTGCCCAAGAGAAATGGCCTCAGCCCAGACGAAATCCACTTTGGTCCAGCAACTGCTACATAATTACTTACCAAACCTTCAAAATTCCCATTTTGAAAAATCATTTTCAATGAAGTGCATGAAGTAATTATAGGGTGCAAAACACAATTCCCAACTGGACATTGGTTGGGCAGTGATAAGAAGCCCAACAGGTTGTTTAGGTCTTCGGTTTCCAAGCAGTTTCTTCCTGCACTTCATATGTTTCTTCTTCCACCTCTAAAAAACAAATTTCCCATCCTATAGTTTAATTATATAATGTAGACAAAAATTAAATTCAGTTATCTCTTGAAGCTTTTCGAATGTTATAATTCAAAAATTAAAAATGACTTTTGACTTTTAAATTATGCAATTTAAAATTAAAAAGAAGAAGAAGATTGTATCTTAACTTCTAAATTATATACAAAATAGATAAATAAATTTATCAACAATAAAAGACATAGTAATTTTTTTAATTAATATCAATTATTTAATAGTTAATATAAAATTTATCAATAATAATTGAAAAGACGAAGTCAGAATTAATATATGAAAAATAGAATTTTGATTTTATTTTGTAATAATGTGTCGACATATGAAAAAAATAAAATCCTTAAGAACCGAAACCCATATTATTTATGTAAATAGTTAATTAAAAAAGCTATTGAAGAAAAAAAGTACCCACTCACATGTGCTATTTTGGTAAAAAAAATATAATTATAATACTTCGATCACTTGATAAGTAAATATATGAAACAACAAAAACAAGTCAGTATAATTACTCATACAACATTGGTCAACTCTTTACAAATAATTATACAAAAAATAAATACCAATTACTTTCTGCTGTGCACACTATATATAGGCATTCCAGACCAAAGATAATTTTGAATTATTTTAATTTTTGTTTGAAACCATATCTATAAAAACGATATCTATATGCATATTATTTAAAACTGTTACAACAGTTTAGATAGAACCTTAACTTCCAGGGCAAAAAACCCAAAGGAAATAGGTTTCCCATGTGCAAGGTCAGTGCTTGAATGCACAATCATTAGTTCCTCAATCATTGTCTCTAAATTCAACCAACGAATAGTAAAGTCTGAAGGAAAAGGAAAATTGATGTTATCTATATATTTCGCTTAACCAAACGAAATCATGGCATTTCGAAGCATTGGGTCGTCGTGAATTTGAAAACGACGAAAAGCTATTCAGAAAAGTGTTTGTGTTCACACCAATCCCCGAAAAGCGCCATCGTAATCTGGAAATAGTTGTGGATGCATTAAGGAATAATTAGTTGAAGGGCGTTGCTTAACGAGGAGGATGATTGATGGGAGTGAATACAAAATAGGATAAGATACGACCTAACAAAACCACCACTTTAAGCTTTTTTTCTTTCTTTCTCTCATCCAACAAAACGACACCACAAGCTCACCTCCATTTTACGGCCCAAGTATAGATGTTCGACTAGATATTAGAAAAAAAAAATTGTCAGGAATCCAATTGTGAGTTTAAGTTTTATATTGACTAAAAATAAGAAAGTAGAACACTATATAAAAAATAAAGACTCATAAACTCATTGTCTTAAGATTTTGGGTTGAGAGTGATATTAATACCTTATGTGATTGAACTCAAGTCTCATTGGTATTGTATCTTTCCACTACCTAACAAAAATTATGAAATTGTGTTATCTCCGTTGATCGACGTCAGATTTCTAATAATTAGAGTGAAAGGATGGTTGTAGGAAGCTAGAATGAGTTGGGTGTAAATGTGTAGCAGTGGGTTGTTTTGGTAGATACTCACTTTCTGAGGTTAACCCCAGGTAGTTAAGGTACTCAGAAATCTTACACTTGGCACCAATGTGCAAGGATCCATCTCCCACACACTTTTCTGAAATCAAAGTTCCAACAAACACCACGTCCGTTTGCACATCAAAGTCAACTCGTAATTTCTTTTCCCCTTTGGTTCTATATTTTGTATCTGTATAAAATACAAAACTGCAAGGCCAATTACTCGTAATCATGTTTTCACTCTCAAGGTCACATCCAATTCGATTGTTTTGTAAGCAAACTCTTTCTTCTATCTATCCCGTGCCCATCACTTTTCATCGTTAATTAGCTTTGTTCCTGTTCATCTTTACCCGCTTTTGATTAATTCAACGAAAAGCAAACACCACATGTGAATCCAAATAATCATGTTTATCATTGCTCCCCACCATAATTAATCATCACAACTGATGATCTGTTAATCAGTATATATACCAAAGTTTTCCTGCATAAACCATCGATTGGTTTGGTTTAACATAAAAAAATTGAATTGTGCGTAACATGTATGACATAAATACTCTTAAAGAAATTAGTAAGATTGAAGGAAAAGATTGTTACGGATGGAGATAGATTAATGGGAGAGAGACATGATGATTGATGAGTGTGTGGGGAGGGAGATCCACCTTACCAACCAGTCCTTGGCTTTTGCCACAGCCCTGAACGTGGAGTACAAATCACACATGCTCCTCTATGACCCACACTTAGCCTTTTTTTCTCCATACATATATTCTTCTCATGCATACTTTCACATGCTTTTCTACCATCATCAATCATCCCACCCCAATGCACCACCCTATATAGAGATTAGAGACAAGCTTAGAATTTCAATGGAAGATAAAAGACAAAGGAAACTAAACTTTGATTGTTTTCTTTCTAAAAGTAAACTTTTTTCTTTTGCACTAATTATATGAATTAGCAATGGCCCTGTGCCCGTGACAATTAACAACAATCAGGTTATCGATTTAATAGACACATGTGCTGAATACTATACATATAAATCATTCTGGTATGATTTCATTGTGTGTTGTCAGACCAGAATGATTTATATACTCTGATATTTGATAATGGAATACGATGAGGTTTTATTGATGACAAAAGTCTTAAGAGTATTAAGTAGAGGAATACGTAAGCAGCAACATGCTAGCAGATTAATTTAGTGCCATCTTGTTGAGAGGTAGTAAAGTAAGTACGTAAAAAAATGGAAAATGGTAGGAAGGTGGTAAATGAGTTTGTTTGAGTGACGGTGTTGTCTCATATCATTTGAAATTGAAATCCAAGTTGATTTGAAAAGCTAACGAAAGAAAAAAGGATTGGTTTTGTTGAAGATGTAAATGTTGGCATGCTTAGGTGAATAAAGAGTTGAGTTATAAGTTAAGTTGAGATAGCACATCGCACTATGATTTTGGTGGTTAGAGCCGTGCTATCATGAGTGGTGGTGGGTCTGGTTACTCATGCTGAGATGTGTGCGTTTGGTTGCGTTTAGATCCAAACTTACCCAACACTCTGCCTATATAACCTCTCCCCTGCTTCACTCTCGTCTCAAACTGCCACCACTTCCGCCGGTTCACCACACAACAACAAAACATGGACCAACGTTTGGTTTTCTTGGTTGGTTTCATATGCACCATAGTTGCCGGCGTTGGAGGCCAGGCTCCATCAACCTCCCCGACCACCTCCCCTGCGCCTCCCACCCCCACCACTCCCCAGGCCTCTCCGCCTCCCGCTCAGTCCTCTCCGCCGCCTCTTCAGTCTTCGCCTCCTCCTGCTCAGTCTCCACCACCGGCTGCCTCACCCCCACCTCTCAGCTCTCCTCCTCCGGCATCTCCACCACCTGCCTCCCCTCCTCCGGCCTCCCCTCCTCCGGCCTCTCCACCACCCGCATCCCCTCCCCCGGCCACTCCACCCCCGGCCTCTCCCCCTCCATTTTCACCACCTCCTGCCACCCCCCCACCAGCCACCCCTCCACCGGCAACACCTCCGCCAGCAGTTCCTCCGCCGGCATTGACCCCGGCACCTCTTTCCTCTCCACCAGCCACATCTCCGGCTCCCGCCCCTGCCAGTCTGCTTTCCCCGTCTCTCTCTCCTTCCTTGGCTCCCGCTCCCGGTCCCAGTCTCTCCACCATCTCTCCCTCCGGTGATGATGTAAGTCCTTCTTTCCATCTCATTTCATCTTTCTCATTTTTCATTAACGGAATCAATTCAGTCCCTTTGATCTGTGAAAAGTATGTCCATTTGCAATACACATGTTTTTATCATATTAACATGTATTCAGTCTAAAATATTTGAAGTATGTTTTGGCTTTACACCATGAAATGAATTATTTTACTTTGTGGCATTGCAGAGTGGGGCTGAAAAGTTGTGGTCTTTTGAGAAGATGATTGGGAGCATGGTATTGGCATGCGCTTTGCTGTCCATGATGTTCTAGAGATCTATGTCTTCGGACCCAATTCATGTTTTTTTTGCTATTAATTACTTCTATATATTATTTTGTACGTGGATGTGATATGGGACTCTATTACTGTATTTGAGTTATATACATTGCTTGCATTCTTGGGAGATTTCAGAGGAGGTTTTGTATTTGAGGACAGTTATTCTGTATGGCACTATTATTAGTTTATCTGGCTCAGTTTCTTCTTCCATATATCTCTTCATTCTTGTTTATCAACTACAGTACTCCTATTTTACACACTTCATCATATTCTATTCCCACTCTAGATACGTAACATTATGAATATATCAGCAAGAAAATCAAACACCATTCAAGATCCAAAAGTTAACATCTACCAAAAGTTTGTTTCATAGGCGAAATAGAAACCATAAATAACAACATCCAAAGTTATACTACAAACAAAACTCATTCAGAATGTTGAAGCACCAAAAATGATGCCAACAAAACTCACTCATCGATTGTTCCCTTGGGGAATTCTCATAATAGTCTGGCTCGCATACGTAAGCTTCTGAAACAAACGTATGAAGAGTCCAAAAAACACTAACAAAAGTTGCATCGATGCATCAAGAAGAAGAGCCACCCTGTTTTTAGATATGCCTTTGTTCGTAGTTCTTGCGTCTTTGGACGAAGGTCAGAACCCGTTTCCCATAAGGATGGGTGTGCAGATGTGGATAATTCAACAAAACTATAGCTGAAAGCATTTTGTAAACACCGCCCTGCAAATAAATAACAGACCCTTAGTTAATGCATTCAACCATATTTTGAAGAAATGGTCCACTGATACGAAAAAGATAGGTGTTGAGCTCTGTATAACCTTGCAATTTTGCAGCGCTCTTTGAACAACATAATTCCCATAAGGATCCTGCATAATCCTCAAAAAATTCTGAGTGTACATTAACTCCTGAATAATATTAGCAGCATCCTTCTCTTCTGAGAATTCTAAGAGGTGTTCCACCACATTGCTAGCATGCTTGTTCATAGATAGTTGAGCATATCTACCCTGAAGCTGTAACATTATCTCTGCATTTACACGGGGTATCTTCATTTTAACAACGTGCTGCACAGCATAATTTCTGTACAAAAATAAATAGTTAAGTTTAAAATGAACGAAGTACGACCAAAAAAAATTACAATCTTTACCACTTTCTCTTCACTAAAATTTATTATAAATATCGTTACGTTAAAAGGGATATATTTCTAAAAATAAAAAGAAAGATAAAGAATTGGAGATAAACCCAAAAGGATGTTCAGTAAGGAGTGAAGCATGTGAGACTATTTCTTCAATCAGCCGCTTCATATTATTGTCTTTTGCATGATGAAGACATTTTTGAAGGATAGAACATCCACTTTTGTCTGTTGCAATTTCCACACAGTTCTCTGCTACTTCGTCTATAATAAACTGAAAGGAAGGTTTTCAAATGACAAAATATATAAATTCATATTCACAACCTGAGACACAGGAAAAGATGATAAACATTTTAATACAAGACAAACCCATCCAAGCTAAGTAATAGTAACACCGAGAAGGTCTTAAATAGAAAGAAGTTAATCTATTTTGAATGATTCGGTAGACAGAAATTGAATTTAGTATTAATGATAATGGACCAATTTGATTTTCACAGGTCTTATTGTGATCATTTTTGACAGGTGCTTAAATGTTTTGAAAGAAAAGTTAAAAACAAGAAACTTGAAATCTTGTTAATGTTTTAGAAAGTTGCATGAAAATTAGTTGTAGATGAGTCTTCAGTACTGAACATGACTCTTACAACAATCTTTAAAGCTACTTCCTCGTATTTATCCTAAAGGTTTTGGTGAAAATGACGACTTTGATTATAGAGAGAAGTTTCTCAGTTTTACAGAGAAATTTTACCATAATTATCATGAAACTAACAACACGATATAATTTGTGGCTGCATCATATACACCTGAAATTTTTTTATTGAAAGAAAAAAAAACAATTCGCAAACTTAAACAACTTTTTTAGTAATAAGATTAGAAATGTTTCAAAATAGATCAGTGACTATGAGATTTATATCACAATATATATCTATAAAATACTGAAAAGGTCGAAGATGTAAAATTGTTCAACATGAATTATCTATTCCATTTCATAAAAGAGACCAATCTAATATGGTATAATATACTGAATTAAAAACAATATAATACGATACCTTTGCAAAATATTCTTATTTTTCTTTCCAAAGAATAAGTATTTTTTAAAAAGTACTTTGTGGTGAATGAAAAAGTTTAAGACAGAGTGTCTGTCTAAAGACTACTACATAAATCTCATGACAGTTAATCTTCAGACAGAGACACAAAATGTTTATTAAATGTGAAAACTATTGTTAACAGAGTATAATATTTATTTTGTGTATCATGTGCTTGCCGCTAGTTTAAATTATGTTTCTTATTTTCAGTTCTTTATGTTTATCGCATATTACACAAGCATCGTGATTTTGTCTTAAATAAATAGATTGAATTAAACCAATTAGTTGCTACCTAATAATGAAGATATCAACTTTTTATTTAGAATTGATAAATAAAATAAGGTGGTAGTAGAAATTTGAGATTAGGAAGAAGCATGGAGATGGTTTACCGTCGTAAGCGCAGGGGAGAAAAGTTTGAAGCAGTGGTGAAGGACATGACCACCATTGATACTCTTAGTCAATCTCACAGTGATCTTCTTCACAGCGAATACAGCAGCAGATATCTGTTCTGGAGTCTTCAAATGCTCCAACAACTTCTGGATAACCAAACTCCTGTAGTAAGAATTCAGATTCAAAACATTGAGGTTAGAATTAATGTAATAAGAAATCGTAACAGTAGAAGAATCTATAGAACAGAGGTACCCATGATTATGCATGCAGACTTCCTTAAGCTTGTGCTGGTTTTGAATGACCAAGTCAAGAATCCTGGTGATGTGGTGGACAGTGCTAGCTTGAAAAATAGCTAGAATCGAAAGAACGCAATGTTGGTCCATCATTAGGTCACACAAGTGATCCTTGAGTTGGTTCAAGATATTCTCCATCACCTCTGGTTTCCCCAACTGCTGAGGGGGCATTTGTGCGACTGAAATCAACTGCGCCTTCACATCTTGAAGCGCAGTGGAAGTGTGATGCTGAAGAAATTGTCCACAACAATGACAGCAGTGTGCATTGGAGCAATTTAGTGGAATTGATGGAGGGGTGGCGATGAAGCAGAGCCTGGATATGGAACATGAGAGCGAATCAACACAAATGGGATTCATCAAATTGGTGTGACTCTGAATCAAAGGCGAGAAGAAGCCCTCTTGCAGAGTGGACTCAGCTGAATCACCCACATGTTTGATCTCCGGTGACAGAGACGGAGAAGATGATGCGCTCACACACTTCTCCATGCACAACTATGGACAGAGAGGAAGACAAAACACAACACCACCTCAACTATATCAATTATTTTATATATATATATATATATATATATATATATATATATATATATATATATATATATAATTATTGTGATGACATTACAATAAATTTATCATGTAATTAATAATTTTGTCTTTTTTATTTTTTGAAACTTATCTTATCATTATTTTTAATATTTATATATACTATCATTAATTATAAATAAAAAAGTTGTTATGGTCTTAAAAGACCAAATTGTTTTATTACAATTTTCGTGAATGGAATTTTTATTTTACACTTCATTTTTATTCATCATCTTTCACTTGAATTTTCTTTACAAATAAAAAAAAAAAAAAAACTCTTCTTAAAATCATTTTATTCTCATAGAAGTTATCGAAGAACATTTTTTTGTCCTTTCATAAGATAACTTTGTAACAACAGTGGAGTAAGATATGAAAGATGTGACTGCAAAATATGTAAAGAAAATACGATAAAATGTTCTAAATTGAACTTTGATGATAAGATTATCTTTTTATAATATAATTTTAAAATGACATTTTATGTGAATTTTTCTAATAATTAGATTTTGGTATAATTTTTATTTGTTTTTTTCGAAATCAATCATGCTTTAATTTTTTTTTATCTTTAGATTATTTATTGTTTGTGAAGGTGAAGAGAGAAAATGAAAGATAAAATTTTGTAAAATTGTTTTATTATAATCAGTAAATTTTATTTAATTTTTCATTTCTCTGAAACAATACAGATAAAAGAAGATTTAGAAAACTATACTTATATGGTAAATGTGCAAATATGTGTATTATTTTAACATCTTCATTAAATATGAGAGGATTGGAGATGCATACATAGAATAAATTAATTAAATTATTTAGTTCATAATAAATAAGAAAATTAATGTATTTATTGTTACAATTACATCATTAATTTTGGTTCATGCATGGAGCTCTTTTATTCAAATTCTGCAACACTTTAAATAAAAAAGAAAAAAGCCTTAGGCTACAAAACCAAATAATATTTTCTAATTCAATGTCTGGCTGTGATTGCAAGCAATTAAATACTTATGTTTTACTCTTTTAATAAAATTACATTTTTTTTATATTTCTATCTTTAATATAGTATATGTTTTTCTTCATAAATCTTTCATTTTTTAATCACTATTTATCCGGAAGATTATATATTGTCACAAAAAAGCATGGTGTATAGTTATTAAGAATTAAAAAATGAACATTTTATTGTATTTCATAATTTTTCAAAAATAATCTTCAAAGGCTAATACAGTGTATTATTAAGAATATCATTTTTCAAATGAACAAAATTAAAGACATAAACAAAAAGTTATTAAACTATTTAGTTGCTAATGGATAAAAATAATAATGTACTCATTGGGATAATATGTTAATTGATTCATGACATTGTTTTTGTCCATCTTGAATAAAAAAAAAATCTATATAAAACCAATTAATAATTTTTTAACCCAATGTCTTTAGGTGATGTAACACATTATCTACGAATTATGTAATAAAACACCTAAAGAAAAAGAAAAACATATATAATTAAACGTTGGGTTTACTTTTTTTTTCAATAATAACAAATAAAATATTTTATTAGAAAGAACAAATTTAAAAAGTATACTTTTTAACCGTTTTTTATTTTTATATTACATCAGAAATTATTTGAATTTCATAGTAATATAGAAATCATTTTTGACTTTCATATTTCATAATCCAAAAATCATTTTACTTGAAAACCATTATAAAGAAAAATAATTTTTAAATTGTATAAACCAAAACTTTGCTAAGAGAAGAAAGATGAGGTCGATGAGGAAACTGCCAAAATATGACAAGGTTACAAACAAAGCAATCACTATCTCCATCAAATAAAATTACATTTGTCTGAAATTACTTCCATCTGGAAATCTATACCTATTGATATTTCAAATCCTCAAATTCAAGAAGACGCCATTTCTGAAAGGGAGCATGAGTTCAAACACTTCAACTGTCCGTTGAACCTGTAAAAAACTCCAGTCATTAAGTCTGCGGTGACCATGGTTCCTTTATAGTGTATTCTTTTTCTCATAGTTGTTCTTGTTTGGTCCTCGGACCATACACCAAACTCCTGAAGATCCCCTTCTCTCCAGCATATGCTAACTGTTGTTCCTCCGCGAGCCTTCAAGCCTTTCAAGGACCCATTTGGCCATTTCTCCCAGGGAAGAGCAGGAAGTAAGAAAAGATCACTCAATGTACTCTGCACAAGCATTTCGGCAACTGCCGCTGCAAAACTGCCAACAAAATAATCCTGAATCTATCACAAACACTTTCAGTTGAGCTACATTATCTATATTAACCTTTTTTTTGGGATTAGAGAAAATCAAGTTCAATAAGTCTGAGAGTTCATCAAATCACATTTACAATTATGTAAAGAAAAAACAATAGTGTATATTTGAAATTAGCTATTCAACTCCATGGAAGTTGTTTTGGTGGGTAATTAGTTATAGTCCAAGTAAAACAAAGGCTTGGTTGCTTAAGTAACTTTACATTTGCAAGTAGCTGTTCTTGCCAGTTATTGATAACATCAATGACTTGAGTGAAAATAGATACATACGTATTACTTAGGTGGGCAAGATATTTAAGTCTGGATGCAACACTAAAAAACACCTAAGCAAGTTACCCGAAGTTGGCATCTATCTGAAATGGTGGGTGTGCTGTAAACAGGTTGCTGTAAAGTCCACCTTGAAACGGTATCTCATGATCCGGATCCACCAAGTTTATCAAGCGCTTAATCATCTTATATGCATTGGAACTGTTCTGTAGACGTGCCCAGCAAGCAGTTTTCCATGTGGTTGACCACCCAGGACCTTCCTCTCCTGTTTCCAAATTTACAGTATTATTCAGATAAATGTTTTGATTAAGGGCAGATAAACATTGTTTAAGAACAGCAGCAAGTAGCTGTAATAGTTTCGGTATCACAAATCTTCATATTTTAAAATAAAGTGAATGTGCTTCCTTCATTATTCTTCTACATGATGCCCCTCCCAAAAAAATTAGACTCCAGCTGATTGAAGTTTTATTTATAGACTATGTATGCGTTTGGATAAACTTCTGCATGAATACTTCCAGAAAAGAAAAATCAGAAGAAAAAGTTAAATGATTTTCTGAATAAATTAATATTACTTTATGCATAAACTAATTTGCAGAAAAGTTTACTCCAACAAACCCTATGTTACTCATAATCAGGGCCTTCACATTGGATAAGATTAAGATTTCTAATTGTCAAAGGGGTACACAAAATTGAATACAATGCGGTGTGAGCCATGTCGTTTAGTAGAAATCAATAAAAAAAAACTCTAACTGGAATTCTAGCAAGATAAAAATATAAGTACTATAATTATTCAGCTTATGCGAACCTCGTTTATAGAGGCTTTTCTCAGCAGCTTCAAACAGGGCTGGAGTTTGCTCAAAAGTAATTGTATGCCCTGGAAATAGACCAAATAGATGTGAAAGGTGCCGGTGATGTACCTCTGGATCCTTGAAATCTTTCACCTGTCCTCCACAAGAAAATCACTATTTATCCAGCAATTTATCATACCAAAGTTAATTATTCAATACACTTTTATGCATTTTCCATGTTCAAGAAAATACCCATTCCATAATGGAACCATCTTGGGCAATATAGAGTGGACGTAACCTTGGTTGAGCTTTACAAACTTTTCTGACAATATTGTCCTTTGTTTTTCCTATCACCTGTTTTGAAAGTACATACAAATTTTTGAGTAGACAGAACATGTTATAGTGTGTTAGTTAAAAGTTTGCCAATTCTACCTCAGCAGCAGAAAGAAATGTAGAGAAAACTTCATGTATGATTGCCACATCCATTGTGGATGACTGGCTTACACATGCAGGCTCACCGTTTGGAGCAATAAAACTATGTTCAGGGGAAGTTGAAGGATTAGTTTCAAGATATCCTTCATTGCCTTCTATCAGCCAGCTCAACAGGAATGAGACACATCCTTCCATTATGGGATATGCTTTATATTCAAGGAAATCCTGTAGAAAAAAAACACAACCAAAATTTGCATTTGTTAGTTTGGCCAAAAGGCATTCCACCACACTGCACATGATTTTGCAATTTTTTTCCTCACTTACAGTATTTAAACATTATTTCAAATTAAATTTTGTATATTTTCACATTAAAAAAACAACTTTATTTAGCACCATCCAAATATATCTCAATCGTAAATTTTTTACAAGCATTCTCAAAGATAACTCATTTTTCGGTGTTTTTATCTTCAAAATTAATCCTTCCATAAAAATTAGAAAGTTTATCTGCGCTAATAACCCAAACAAGCACAACATTCTAAAATGGATTAAAATTTAGAAGGACTCTTCCAAAGACTACTGACCTTTTAAAAACCTAGCTTTGTGTGCTTTCTATTTTTTTGTGTCTGGTTTACCTCATTGGATGATTCAGAATTCAGAAACCAGTTACCTTATCCAAAGTGTAAGCATAGTGCTCCCATAGATGGGTACAAAGCCATGCTCCACCCATTGGCCATAAGGCCCACAGAACATCACCATGACCTGCTGATGTTCTTGCCCATATATCTGATTTACTATGTGCCACCCACCCACTTGCTTGGTAATTCACCTTCAGAATCAATAATTGAATGAGAAGCTTGAGCACATAAGTATGCCAAACTCAAGTGAAATAAATCATGAGAAATGTAAAAATAAGGAAGCAAACACCACATGCATCAAGATGGCTCAAGGCAATCTGGGATTGCTCTCAATTGTTGGCCACTTTGCATGAAAAAAGATGCAGCAACTACAATTAATTTAACTACTCCAACCAATACACCAAGTACTTATAATTAGTTTCTTTCTGTTACTTCAAACTGTTAATACGTTGAATGACTCAGCATACAGTTCTGAGGCATAATCCTCTGTCCGTCGCCTGTAGTTCTCATAAGGTGACATACTATAAATGTGATGTAAACAAAGGTTCTTGAAGTATGCCTACAACTCAAAATCTTAAGAAAATTAGTTCTTGATATTTTTTGCATATTCAAGGAAGGTGCATTTTATCTCGTAGTACAAATTGACGTCTCATAACATACTTCTAAAGCCTTAAAATTTCCAAGTAATTGTTTTACGTCTTTGATCATTTCATTATGTGTCTCCAAAAGTCCATTTGTTGGGAATAATATCTTAAAATCAATTCAATATTTTTCAGTATTTTCAGTATCTCTAAGATCATCATTAGTCAAATCTAGAATGAATTTGAGAATTCTCTGGTTCATTTTTTAACCTAGTTGTTCCAATTTGTCCATAAATTTGTGTTACGGCTACTACCTCCCTTGCAATTCTTGTAACTGGATTGCTATCATAGTGACATGCTTTAACATATGATTACTATTTGAATTATTTTGTTATGATATCATTGTCTAATATTCATTGTTCATGGAAGCAAGCCTTTATGTTACCTTCTAAATTTTGATCACTGAAAAATTAGTGTAAAGGATTTTTGTTGAATAATATGATTATATTTGTAAAATTTAAAATAGGCAAATAGTTTTATTTTGGTTTGATGTCATTAAATTATGAAACATAAAAAATTGAGACTTATATCATTGGAAATGAATTTGGTACAAGTTAGATAATGGCTTTCTAGGAATTATATTCTTGGTTCTATATTGAAAAAGTTCGATGCTAAAGCTTATAATGGCTTAAATAGACTTAAAAATGCTTCTATGTTGTTCAGTCTTTCCGATCTAAGTGGTAAGGCATTTCAATCAGCTAAGCCTGAGAGCACTACTATGGGTCCAATTTTACATCGTGATCTACATTTCTACACATGTTAAATAAAAATAGTCAGATTGTAGATACTAGCTGTTGAATTTTAAAATTAAGCTATATACAAGTCAACATCATGCTTAATTAAGATGGCATTCAACAAAAAATAAAGAGAATATAAATACTTACATATGCTGTTTTACTGCCATTCACAGACAGAGAGGAAATATAATCAAACAAGGGTTCTTGACACTCGCTAAGATTGCAAGGAAGAGCAGGCCAATAGTTCATTTCAAGATTGATGTTCAAGTGAGGAGCTCCACTAGAAAAGTAACCATTATTAGTCTCAGATTAAAAAATAATAGTACAAGGCTTCCTAGTGAATGGAGAACCAAATGCTGGTGGTAAATAAAAAGAATATGAAAACAGAAACCTGATTAATCCTGACATCTAATAACAGATAGCAAGCCTTGTTTAAAACCATATCCATTGAAATTAAACAGAATGTGAACGTACTCCCAAACAGGCTCCAGATCTTTGTTCCAAATTCCCTGTAGGTTTGCCACCTGAGTTCCAGGACGCGAAGAAGAAATAAGCAAATACCGACCATATTGAAATAGAAGCTCCACCAAGGATGGATCTTCATCAGTCTGAAATGATTTCACCCTGTCAGAGGTTGAAACTTGTGTTCCACTGTCCACTAGAGACAAATTAGCTAAGGTTGGCGTGAGCGTCTTCAGTTCCAAAGAGCTGTCTTCTGACATATTCAGCTGGGTGCTTCTCATAAGCTTCAGAGATACCCGGTGAAAAAGTTCTTGATAGTCATTTAAATGGCGTGCATAAAGGTCAGAATATGATAAATTGCTTATTGAGCTCAATATACTGAAACACTCAGAAGTAGGATCCCTTTTAGAATCTGAAGGTGGTGTGAATGGGCCACTGAAGGAGGAGGAAGCAACGAGAAGTAAAACAGCCCAATCTGAAGCCTCAACCTTCAACTTGTTGTCGTCCAAAACACTGATGACGCCGTTTGCACCACCAATCTTCAAATCAAGAATTGCCGTGAATTGAATTCCCTGGGGAGTATCTTGTGCCCTGTGTTGGAGATGAGGTGATAACCTTTTACCACGACACGCTCCCTTCATTATAATCTGATTGGTGCCATTTACGTAGGTTTGATTACTCATTTTGCTGTCCAGAGAAAGCGTGAATGAAAGTCTGGCATTTTGAGTGGCGGAAATGTTAGTGACAATGACTTGATCCGGATAGGAGGCAAAGTGCTCCCTTTTGAACTGAACATCTCCAACGGAATAGCTGACCTTGACAGTAGCAGTGTCCAAGTCCAGCTCCCTCTGGTAAGTTTGTTGGGCGCCGGTGAGATGTGAATAATCGAAGTCCAATCTGATATCGGCGAGAAGTTGGTAGGCCTAGGCATCATAATTCACACGAGAGAATGAGTGGCGAAATTGAAATGGAAATGGGAAAGGAAAAGGTGTTACTTTACACACTTCGGATGGATTTGATCCTGTTAAGGCAGAAGCAGCAGCAGTGGCTTGTGGATATTGTTGACGGTTAACGAGGTTTCTAACCAGAGAAAGGGCTTGTGGAGCTTTAGAATTAGTGTAGTCCGCGGGTGTCCCGGTGTAGAGCGTGTCCTCTGAAGCAAAAAACAAAGCATTCAAACATGCATTGATTGTGTAGTCTGAATGACAACCGGTGGAGATGAAGGTGAAGGTGAAGATGAAGAGTACCGTTGAGGTGGATTGTTTCGGAATGGCGGCGGCCGTAGATCATAGCTCCGAGGCGTCCATTGCCAATGGGGAGCGCATCAGTCCAGTGCTTCCCACCTTCTTCTCTAAACCTAATCTTCAAGTCCGAACTTCTACGCGCTTCCGCTTCCATCGCAGCCAGCCTTCAACTGTTACTTCCACCAGAGTCACCGATGGAGTAAGCAAAGTAGAACGGTGTGTGTGAGAGAGAGAGAGACATAAATGCAACTGCATTTCCTATATGTAGGTATTGTTCTGTGTCTTACATTTACGATTAATTTTAAAATAAAGTGAAAAGTATTTATATGATAAGATAAGATATTGGTTGAGTAGTTGCAAAGGAGTGAAAAGAAGATGGAGAAAGCTTTGAGAGCGTACGCAGAGGTTCTGAGACTGGTGAGGCTCTTGCCAAAGGACACCAGGGCTTACTACGCCAAGTATGCCCGCGAGAACTTTGTCAATTACCGCGAAACCGACCCTTCTGATGTCTCTTACCTCTTTCAACGCACCTACGATCACTCTCTATGGGTTCTTCACAAGGTTCCTTTATTTACTTTTCCTACGTTCTTTCCCAGCACAACACTATAATATATACAATTTTCAATGATTCTGCATCTAATTTACCCTACTCATCCCATGGCAGTATTCCATTGATGAATCTGTAGCGGATAAGCTGAAAGGGATATGCTGCAGTTGATGCTTCCATGCAATGCCACCCAGGTGTTTGTTTTTATTTCTCACTCAAAGTCTCACGGGCAACACACGCTGCTACAAATACCTTTCTGCCCTCTAAAATAATCTCGATTTACAGTTGTGAGTTTTTGTTTTCTCTTCAAATATGAATTCTCTAAACACGAGTTTTAGGCGTTTAATTTTTATTCACTCTTACTCGAATGAATCAAGCAGCCATTCTCAACCCACCCCTACTACCCTTCCTTGCTTTGCATGAATGAATGCATGTTTTACGTGTTTGATTTTCAATGTGTTTGATTGCAATCCTAATATTCTTTAAAATGTTTTTTTTTTAATTTAAAACAATTTAAATAAGTTTTACCATTATTGTATAGACCAAATTGAACACTTTAATTGCACTCCTAACTTGAAGTAGTTCATTTTACTCTTTAAAGTTGACACTCTTGAAATCTTTTGAATGCATATGGTAATGTAAAACCATGATTTATGATAGTTTTGACCTCAGCTAAAGGAAAATAAAAAATTATGGCAACCTCACATTGTTTATGTTGCACCATCTAATTTCTTAAGAGCATGTTTGATTTATTGACAACACTTTTTCGGGTGCCACTCAACAAAAAATGAGTTGGAGAGTTGAGTTGAAACGTACATTTAAGGATTGACGGTGGTAATTCAAACAAGTTAGTTTTCAATACTTTTCTTCATTTTAACCCTTTTTTTGTGTATCATTCCTATGGCAATAGTTCTACTATCTCTTTGTTTGTCTCTTGCATATCCAAATCTTTTTATGAAAGGAATCGCATCTTTGACAACTAATAATAACAAAGATAAAACGGTGCATACAATTTTTTCGGTTTGATTTGGTATGGTCCAATCGGGAGTGTATAAACCAAAAGAAAAACTAATGACAGTAACAAAAGTTATAAAATTTTCAATTCATTTTCTTCTCCAATATCTCACTCTTTTGTAACTATCCCTCCTCCTTTTTTCTTTCTTTTTAATTTTGTCTCCTCCCCTGATATTTTTGTTTTTTTTTTTCAAAAGAGATGAAAATAGTGTTTTTGTGAGTTGTAATGAGAAAGAAAAAAAATGAGAGAAGTGTAGAATTTTTTTTAATTTTCGATCCCTTTTCATATAACAGGTTGTGTATTTATATCCACCACAATTCAATACTGATGTAATGCTAGCATTAATTGTAATGAATAATATAAAAAAGAAGAAAGAAATTGGTAATGATAACAACACATTACTAAAATCAAAGAAGAGTAAAAGCAAAAAAAAAAACAAAGAGTGAGAATATATGTTGGGTTTTCAGGCTCATAAAGAAGAGTGTGATAATTAAAAATAAATTGAATTTTTCCTTCTTTTTCATTTTTCTGTTTTTTTTTTCATTACTTCATCTTGGTTTTTTGTTTTTTTCATTTTTGTTAAAATTAAAGTTTGAAAATCTTGTTGAGAAAAAATTATTTCACCATTTTTTATTTACCATTATCTATAAAACATATTTTTATTTTTATTTTTTCAAAAATAAATTTATTCAAACGAACAAAATTCGGTGTTGACAAGTTATAAATGAAAAACTATTTGGAAGAAGTATTTTTTAGAATAAGTTGTTTTTGAATAGTGGTAAGTAATATCCCTAAAGTAAGAGCAACTTGTAAAATAAAAACGCGTACAATATTAAAAGAAAATATAAAGAATTAGGAATGCATAAATCAAATGAAAAATTAATGATAGTGAATAACTTATAAAATTTTAAATTTATCTTCATCTTCATTATCTCACTCTTTTGTTAATTACCACTTCTCCTTTTTTTTCTATTTAATTATACTTCCACTCCTGAGATAGGTTCTGTTTGATTCGGTGCGGTTCGGTTCGATTTTGGGAATTTTGGTTCGGTTCAATTTTGGGAATTTCGATTCGGTTTGGTTTGGTTTGGTTCGGTTTAGTGTGATTCGGTTTAGTCCAGTCTGGTTCGATTCGGTCCAATTGGGTTTGGTTCGGTCCAGTTTAATTCGGTTTGGTTCGGTCCGGTTCGATTCACTTAGATTTGGTCTGGTCCGATTCGGTTTGGTTTGATCTTGTCCAATTCAGTTTGGTTCGGTCTGGTTCAGTTCGATTCACTCTAATTATGTTTGGTTTGGTTTGGTTTGGTCCAATTGGAAACACATAAATCAAAAGAAAAATTAATGACACTAACAAAACTTATAAAATTTTCAATTCTTCTTCTTCTCCACTATCTCACTCTTTTTTGTAACTATCCCTTCTCATATTCTCTTTCTTTCTAATTTTTTTTTTCCTCTCCGTATATTTTTGTTTTTTCCCAAAACAGATGAAAATAAAGTGTCTGTGTGAGTGGTAATGGGAAAGAAAAAAAATGAGAGAAGTGTAAATTTTTTTAATTTTGGTCCCTTTTCATGTGACAGACAGTTTATTTATATCCTACAATTCAATAACGATATAATGCTAACCTTAATTGTAATGAATAATATGAGAAAGGAATTGGTAATGATAATAACACATTACTGAAATCAAATCACAAAAAATCAGAGTCCAATGTCAATCATAACCAATAATATTGATTATAATCCTTAAAAAATATTAGAAGAAATATTGGTTCTAAATATTAGAATTATATCACACTTTTCTCTGTCACACAACAAATGGTAGAAAAGCATAAAAGTGTGAGAAAATATGTTCGGTTTTCGGGCTCATAAAGAATAGTATAATAATTAAAAATAAATTGGATTATTCCTTCTTTATTTTCTCTATTTCATCTTTATTTTAGTTTTTTTTTTTTTGCTAAAATTAAAGTTTGAAAATATTTTTGAGAAAATTTATTTCACGCTCTTTTATTTACCATTTTCTAAAAAACATATTTTTTATTTTATTTTTTCAAAAATAAATTTACAAATATTAAAAAAAATATATAATGAAAATTAGGATTGCATAAATCAAATGAAAAATAATGCAAATGACATATCTTCTAAATTGAAATCTTCTTCTTTTAATTTCACTCTTTTGTTAACTGACTTTTCTCCTCTCTTTTTTTACTTTTAATTCTACCTCTTTTTCTAATATTTTTGTTTTTTTTTTCAATAAAAAATAAAGTGTTTGTGTGAGTGGTAAGGAGAAAGAAAAAAATGACAGAAGTGTAATTTTTTTTTCTTTTTGATCCCTCTTACAGACTGTGTATTTATATCACCCAATGCAATATTGATGTAATGTTAGCCTTAATTGAATTAAACAATATAAAAAAGAAATTAGTCATGATAACAAGATATTAGGAAAATCAAATCACAACAAAAATCAGAACACAATATTAATCATCACTACTAATATTGAATCTAATCATTAGAAATCATTAGAAGAAATATTGTTTCTAGTTATTAGAATTATACCACAATTTACTCTATCGGAAAACAAAGGGTAGCAAAGAAGGAGTGAGGACAAAAATATGTTGGGTTGTCGAACTCATAAAAAGTAGTGTGATAAATAAAAACTAATGGAGTGATTCCTTCTTTTTTATTTTTTTTTTATTTTTTATTTTTTTTATATATATATATATATATATATATATATATATATTTTCTTTTTTCTTTTTTTTACTAAAATTAAAGTTATAAAATCTTTGAAGAAAATTTTATTTCACCTTTTTTATTTACCATTAACTAAAAAACGTTTTTTCAATTATTTTTTTTCAAAAATAAATGTATTTGCTCAGACGAATTGGATTTTGACAAGTTCTATTTTATTTGGTCTGGTTCGGTTCGATTATGTGCATTTTGGTTCAGTTTGATTTTGGTTGGTCCGGTTTGATTCGATTTGGTTCGGTACGGTCCGATCCGAGTTGGTTCCGTCTGATTCAATTCGTTTTACAAATATCTATTTTTAAATTTTAGAAGAAAAATATTTGAGAGAAATATTTTTTATGATTTTTATAATAAGATGTTTTTTTAATAGTAGAAAGTAATATCCCAAAGCATAAATCGAAGTAATATAACAATGCATACAATATTAAAAGAAAATATAATAATAATTAGAAATGCATAAATCAAAAGAAAAATAATGAGAATGACATATCTTCTAAACTGAAATCTTCTTCTTTTAATCTGACTCTTTTGTTAACTGTTTATTCTCCTTTTTTTTTCAATTCTTCCTTCTTCCCTAAGATTTTGTTTTTTCAAAAGAGATAAAAATAAAGTGTTTGTATGAGTGGTAAGTTGAAAAATGGAGAGAAATGTAATTTTTTTTATTCCTTCTCGTATGACAGACTGTGTATTTAAATCCACATAATGTAATAATGATGTAATGTTAGCCTTAATTGTATTGAGCAATATAAGAAAGAAATTGGTCATGAACAACACATTACGACAAGAATCAAATCACAACAAAATCAGAGCACAATATCAATCATCACTAGTAATATTGAATCTAATCATTAGAAGAAATATTCTTTTAATTATTATAATTATACCATAATTTACTCTATCAGAAAACAAATGGTAGAAAAGCAAGGAGTGAGGACGAAAATATTTTGGGTAGTCAGACTCATAAGAAGCTGTGTGATAAATAAAAACTAATTGAGCAATTCCTTCTTTTTATTTTTCCTTTATTTTTTTCATTTTTTCCTACAATTAGAGTTTTAAAATCTTTCAAGAAAATTTCATTTCACCTTTTTTATTTACAATTAACTAAAAAAAAAATTAATTGTTTTTTTCCAAGAATAAATTTATTTGCCCAGACGAATTGGGTTTTGACAGGTTCTGTTTGATTCGGTTCGATTCGGTCCAATCTGATTCGATTTTGTGTGGTTTGATTCGATTTTGTGCATTTGGTTGGATTTGGTTTGGTTCAATCCGGTCCGAATTAGGCAAGTCTGATCCGGTCAGGTTTGATTCGATTTGGTGTGATTCAGTCCAGTCTAGTTCGATTTGGTCCGATTTGATCTGATTCGATTCGATTTGGTTTGGTACGGTCCGATTCGATTTGGTTCCGTCTGGTTCAGTTCGGTTTACAAGTATTTATTTTTAAATTTTAGAAGAAAAATAATACTTTTTATTTTTGTTAAATTATCCTAAATACTAAAATGATATACTTGACATACATTTTATTAAAAAAAAAAAAACTTCTTTTAGTAAAACACAAATTCTTATGTTTTATGTAATATTTTTGTTTTATGTAAGAAAATTTAAAATATATCTATAAGTATATATAAAGAAATTTTATTTTTTCTACATTTCATAATACCAATTTTATCTTTATTATTTTAAAAATTAATTATTTTAATTTATCTTAAATTATTATTTTAAATTATATATATATATATATATTTTATATTTAACAACTATTTTAAAAATTAATTATATATTTATTATTAATCTTAATTTAAATTTTTTCAAAATTAAAAAAGAAGGTGTGTGTTTGGCGGTTGGTATAATTTTTATTTAACATTTATTTATTTGTTGCTTCTCGTACAAACAACGCCCATTCGAAAGATCGTGGAAGCGGCAAACACCCGCTGAGTGACTCTCTGCTTTCTCCTCTTATTTTCATCGTCACTCTGTGTGTTTGTCAGAATGAGTTTAGATTCGTCTCGCTCGGCTAATTCTAAACGAAGTTTCTCTAATTCTATATCTTCCAACCGCTCCAACGACAGCACTAAAAAGAACACCAAAAGAAAGAAGACAATCACAAACCAGAAAACCCTAGGCGCTGCCTGGGGCTCAAATTCAAGTTTTCGCGCTTCCTCAAGAAATTCTGCCTTCCCCGGTTTCGCCAGGTTTTTTTTTTTTTCAATATTATTATCAATTATTGTTTTATCTAATTTCAAGAACGATAGAGGATGTCAATTTCATATTTGCTCTTTAATCTCAATTTGTTAATTGACTCTGGCGTAAATGCAGTTATATGACAGAGAAGAATCGGAAACTACACAACCAGTTTGACGCCGAGGCTTCCACGTCGTCTTTAAGTGGCTCTACTTCAGGGAAGCCTATATTCAGTGGAGTTTCAATTTTTGTTGATGGTTTCACGATTCCTTCCAGCCAGGTTATTTTGTTTTTCATTTTTTTTTGATTCTTTGTATCTCTCTCCGATTCTTGAATGTGTGAACATGGCAGGAAAGTATCACAATTGTACGAAGTTACCGTTTCTTGGCTTAGGGATCAATTGTGTCAAGAAATTGTAAATTTGAGTCAGATTTAATTGTAAAATTCCAAAGGGACTATATACAATCAGTTACAAACGCGTTTCAGGAACTGCGGAGCTACATGCTTAAGTATGGTGGAAGATTCGAGAATTATTTCTCTAGACATCGTGTAACACATATTATATGCAGTAATCTGCCTGATAGTAAAGTTAAGAACCTGAGGTTTGATTTCATACCCTTCTTTAAATTTTAGGTCCTGAGTCCTTCTCTTTTGAATTACTTTTTAATCATGGGATACTTCAATACAGAGCCTTCAGTGCAGGTTTGCCAGTAGTGAAACCCACTTGGATTTTAGATTCTGTTGCTGCTAATAGACTTCTGAGCTGTAAGTTTTTTCATTTTTCTTCCAGTTGTGTTTGTTTCATTTTCTTACATCAAATTTCATTCTTTGTATTTTGAGAGGAAGAGAAGGACCATGGGAGCAATAACTTCTATATATTGAAGTTTTAATATCTGATCCTGCCTTTTATTTATTTTTATCTAATTCTTTTTTTCCTGGCGATATTCCAAGCCTCGTATGTCATGTGATTTAAATTTTGCTTTGATAGGGGTACCTTACCAGCTGGACCAACTAGCTAATAAGCAATCAAAACTGTCAGCCTTCTTCACATTGAAAAGTAGTAAAATATCGGAGGATGCTTTAACAAATTCCCTTCGTCAAGTAGTATCAGATGTTGAGGATTCATCTATGAGGGTTGGTCAAACAGATTATGAGGATAGAAACTTATCCAAAGTTGGGGAGATGAGTGAACATATTGGACAAATCAGTACCGCATCTGATGATATTGAGAATAGTAAGGCAATTATGACGGAGGAGCCGAGTAGTGTTAGAGTTAAGTTTGATGAAGATCAAGCAGCTAGAAGCAATGCTGCTACTGAAGATGGGAGCAATGTCAAAAGTGAACTTGAACCCACTGATCAAGCACCTTCTACATCAGTTAGTTCTCACTGCTCAGATGAGCAGAATGCACGAGAATTTCCAAGTTCTTCAGGCACTAAGCCTTTTAAACAGTGTCATTCAACTTTTGCAGACCCTAATTTCGTGGAAAATTATTTTAAGGTAGTGAAGTTAGAACATAGACGAATTTTGAATTTTCATACGGCTTGGTGAAATGGTGACTTTCTTGTTGATGGCCCACTTTATTTTCTTTTAATGTGGCTGTTGTTGTAGTAATCTCAACTTTTTTGTGCTATTTGCAAAATATACTGGCAATTAAAATTCAAGTCAATGATAATTGTTTCTTGCATCTAAACATATAATCACTTGAACAATGAACTTCAATAGATAAGGTCGATGAAGTGAATACTCCTGTGCATTATATTTTTGTGTTTGCTGTATCTGTACAAAAGTAAACAAAGATAGAAAAGCAAGCAACTGATCACATGGGACAGGGGGTATTACCTTCTTATAAGTAAGAAAAACCTATATACGTTGTGTCATATAATCGTATGGTTATTTTTATTGCAATATCCTGATTGTAGTTTGGTTTATGCAGAGCTCACGACTACACTTTATAGGAACCTGGAGAAATCGGTATCGAAAGCGTTTTTCTGCCTTGTCTTCTGGGATTAAGAATGAAAGTTCTAATATTAGTGCTTCTAATACTTCTCATAATTCAGTTATTATCCATGTTGACATGGTAAGATTTAAATACAAGGATGTGCAGAAAAAAATATTGCTGTCAACTAATTTTCCTTTTCAGGTTTTGGTTAGGTATGTCATTTAACTCTATACCTATATGCTGCCCCAGGACTGCTTTTTTGTTTCGGTTGTTATTCGGAACCATCCTGAATTGTTGGATCAGCCTGTAGCTGTATGCCATTCAAATAATTCAAATGGAACTGCTGAGATTTCTTCTGCTAACTACCCAGCTCGTAGTCATGGTTGGTTACATACCTTGTTATATATGATAGCTTGGCTCAATAAGCTATGGTATAACTTTTTTGTATGTAACTTCTGCTTTTGATCATGTGCTAGGTATTAGGGCTGGTATGTTTGTTCGAGATGCCAAGGCTCTTTGTCCCAACCTTGTTATCTTTCCTTACAACTTTGAAGCTTATGAAGAAGTAAGAATTAGTAGGGTGTCTGTAGCCAGAAGCAGAGTGTCAAACTATTTTATTTGTCATCATATCTTTGTATCTTTTTTCCTTTTAACAAATTTTACAAACGTCTCTTTGACATTTTGCAGGTAGCTGATCAATTTTATTGTATATTGCATCAGCATTGCAACAAAGTGCAGGTCTTATGATTTGACATTATTCAAGTGCATAAAGTTTTTAGTTGACTCATCCTTAATGCTGTAATGGCTACTTGATGCAGGCTGTAAGCTGTGATGAAGCATTTTTAGATGTCACAGATTCTGAGGTTGAAGATCCCAAACTTTTAGCTTCATCTATTAGAGAAGAGATCTATAAGACCACTGGATGCACAGCTAGTGCTGGTATAGCTGGAAATATGCTTATGGCTCGTATTGCTACTAGAACTGCAAAACCAAATGGTCAATATCACATAACTACAGAAAAGGTATCCTTTGGATATTCTTTTATTCAGAACTTTTGTCTTTTTCTTAGTTTTCAAAATTTGATTTGTGGCATAATGAAGGTATGATGCAAATCATATTACAAGTTCTACATCCTCTTTCTTTATAATTAATTTTCTGGTCTTTTTTTGTGGCCGTAGTAGTGTATTTTTGAGTTTTATGCTGTAAACTTATGCTTATCTTTGGATATTTACAAATTCAAATATTTTTAATTTGAAATTGTGGATTTTCTGTATTTTAAATAAATTTAAATGAGAACTTTCAGAGTTGATCTTGAAGCTTTGGGTTTTCCTCAAAGGTGCTAATTTTAGGTTTGATCTGTAATTTGGATGCATTGAAATTGACAATTTACACACTTCACCAGAAAATGTGTATGGTGGTTTAAAATGCAATTTTCAACTTCTATTGTCTGGTCATCATCTTAAAGTTAAACTTCTTAAAAAAATGGGACACTGATCACATCAGGTGTGATTTTATATTTTGTGCAGCTTATGCATTTGATATTATAGTTGATGAGTGGAATGTGTCAATATACTACCTTGTTCATTTAGTCAGTTTTGCCTTTGCAGGTTGAAGATCATTTATGCCAACTCCCAATTAATTCACTTCCAGGAATAGGGCATGTTTTGCAGGAGAAATTGAAGAAACAGAATATTTATACTTGTGGACAGTTGCGCATTATTTCCAAGGTTTTACTATTCGTTCACTTTCTCAATTTCTAGGTTCTTCTGATATTCCTTCTATTGTATTATAAAAGTTGTTGTTCCTTGACTTTCTTCCAAAGGTCTTTCAATCTGTTCCTAGCGTTCCTCCTCTGCTTTTAGACATTTATCTTTTCCCTTGAGCTGGGGAAGGACAAGGTTTGACATGAACTTAGAATCCTTACTAAAAGAGAATAGAAACTTGGGAAAAAATATTATTGACTTGTTTAAAATTTGGCTTAAATTTGTTGTGTTTTTACTTGGTTCATTTACTTGGACACTCTGTAGTAGTCATGTTCCACCTCCTTTTTTGACCAGTACTTGAAAAACATTTGTAATATTTGTAGCATACATACCCTTATTTCTTTGAATCTACAGGCTTCACTGCAGAGGGACTACGGTATAAAAACAGGAGAAATGCTGTGGAATTATAGCAGAGGAATTGATAACCGGTTAGTTGGGAACTTTCAGGTAGGGAACATTTATCTAAAATCCAGACTTCGTTCCTTCTCATTTTGATTTGACATGGTTTAGAATACTTTGGATATATGTGTATATGTACATTATATGCGTGAGACAGAGAGAGGCAGAGATAGAGTGATGTATATGCCTCTGTCTGCGACATTATGCTTGTTGCTTCGTTTATTTTTCCTTTCATTTTACACTGTGCCCATTTGTTGTATAATGGTATGTAATTTGTGGGAGTGTGCACATGTTGCTTCTTTTCTCTATTCTCCCATCTTAAATTGTTCCATTTTGTTTTATATTGGTATAATGTATGCATGTGTTGCTTTTCTTTTGCCTTCTTTCTCTATATGAATCCACACTAGAATGTTGTTTTCTTTTGCCTTCCATTTTACACTGCCTTTTTTTTTTTCTGTAACAATATCTTTTTTTTTATCTATTCCAGTCCTTGTCTAGGGATTGGCTAACAACTGTAATAGCGAGTAATGACTGAAGTTTATAAATTGTCAGGTTAATACAGATAATAAAACCATAACCAGTCATTGTAAATTTCAAAATGATTGATTGTGCTAGTGCTATGCTCCACAACATGATGTGAAATAATTGTACCCCTGGCTGGTGGTTTCACACTTTACTTTTAATTTTCTAACTCAAATGTGTATTATGTCACTTTTTCTTCTTGTGATTATTATTCTTTCCTGATAAACTTGTTTTAAGATAATATCCACGTTTCTGCAGGAAAGCAAGACTGTTGGTGCTGATGTAAATTGGGGCGTAAGGTTCAAAGATATAAAAGATGTTAGTATTTTCTTACAGTGTCATATTTCTATATTTCTAAACCTTACTATATAAAAGAATCATTAAAAATGCTGACATAAAAATTATTTCAGTGTGAACACTTTCTGATGAGTCTTTGCAAGGAGGTCTCATTGCGATTGCAGTGTTGTGAAGTGCAGGGGCGCACTTTCACTCTGAAGGTGTTGGTTTACTTTCAGCTTTATAAATTTTGTTTTTTAGATTATTCAGAAATGAGCTTTCTGTTTTACATGGCAACCTTCTTTCATGTCGTGTTAAATTTTTGAAATATCATGTATTATACCATCTATCATAATGTTTCTTATATCTTCCGAGTATACAAAAGTATTATTTGTAAATATTCTTGTAAATATGTTTTAGATCAAAAAGAGAAGGAAAGGCGCTGACGAACCTGCAAAGTTTATGGGATGTGGGGACTGTGAAAATCTGAGTCACTCTGTAACGGTAAATATTGAAAAATAACGTGTTAACGTGTATATTAAACTGTTATATGTTCTTTATACAAGTGTTTTATTAATTGTTTTAAGGTCCGATTTTGTGTTTGATTTTCTCATCATAGGTTCCTCTTGCTACTGATAATGTGGAAATACTCCAAAGAATTGTAAAGCAGCTTTTTGGATGTTTTTACATAGGTATCTTAACTCAGATCTGCTTATTCTTTTAATGTATGTTATGCTTGGCAAAGCTTATTTCTGGTTCAATATTTTTGTTCTTTTCAAAGTTCTATCATGAAACTTCCAAAAATGAAAGTATTTTCTATTAGCTGATGCGAACATACATGTTTTCTGCCATTTTAATGAATGTAATAAGCAGTATGGAATCTATTGGTTTATATCTAGATGTGTGAATCATTTACTGCATTTGCTTTTGTTAATAATTGATATAAACTCTGTTCAGTTAAAAGGAAGGGAGACGAGGGAAAATAAATAAATTTCTATATATTCTTACAAAAGACAAAAAAGCTATTATAAGTATTCAATTCAAGGCTAATTTAGTCATGACAACTTAGAAAAAATTTAAGTAATAAGGCAAATACGAGAATGAGGGATTTCCACTTGCCTCTGTGAAATCATTGAACCAAACTAGTTATTGAAGAAACAACAACTTCATTAGGGAATTGGTTCTTTTTGTCAAATGCTCTCTCGGGAAATATTCTTCTTTGTTCTTCTACTACTACTACAACTAGTGCTACCTAATAGAGTTAAAAAAAAAAACAATTCTATGTTAATGAAATATAGAATATGAGATATTGTACCATATATGTGGAGTTACAAGGTTAGACTTGAATAGAACACTAAAAAATAATGAGGGTGGGTTTCTAAGTGTTTGGGTGCTTATCAATATTTTTATAATTTTGTTAATTTATAGTAGTAGGCACAACCAATATATAGAGATTGTCCTTTGGCTTTTCAGGAATTCCCTAGGTTCCATTTTTCTTACTCGCATTGATCTCCTTAAAACTTGAATCCTGATATAAAAAGCTGTGTATTGACAAGGGAATCCTATTATCCTAATACAATGAGCATCCATCTCCTAATTTAAGTTTTTAGGAGAGCTTATATCATCAAGTCGCTAGGATTCAATACTCTCCACTTACATTCTTAATTAAATTAAAATTCCATTTGAATTTATAGTTGACCAGTGCCTTCACCCATGATTCAAGTTCAAAGTGCTAGTTTTCCAAGAGGGTTGTGATACAGATGTAAAGGCATTCTTCTAGGTGCATAGCTGATGATTGGCCAGAGTTAGTATTTGTCACGAGTTTATACTGAAAGTTTCGTTAGACACTTAGGTGAATGGCTTGAGGCCGCATACAGTGTATCATATTCTAAAATAAATGCTTGCATGGTGAAGCTAGTTGGTGATTGTGTCTTTGGACTTCATATTTTAATTTTATTATGGTATTTTCTTCTTGTTCATGTTATTTAGTGTTTCAGCCTTGACTTGTGTAACAGAATCCGTATATGTTCATGTTCGTTTTCTTTTTATTTATTTATTTATTTCATGTAGATGTCAAGGAAATTCGAGGTATTGGCTTGCAAGTTTCCAAACTAGAAAGTGCAGAAGCTTCTAAAAAAGGTATCTGTTTTAGTCGGAGTGTATCTTAACGAGTTATGTTGGAATAACATAATATTTTGTTGTGCGCATAATTAAATTTATATGGAATGCCTGTTGCTGAGATCTCCAACCTTATTGTTCTTCATCTTTCCGTCCTTCTATTCGGTATTATAGAATTTTTTCACTGTTTTTTCTTCGTTTTGAGCTTTTCTTTTCTTATTTTATGTAAATTCATGAAGGTACAACAAAATATACTTTGAAATCATGGCTCACTTCTGCATCTGCTGGTGTTGGAGATCAGACATATCCTATAGGTAATGGCACCCCCTATTTGTTCACACTTAAATTTCCTTATCTAATGGGATAAGGCTTTTGTTGTTGTTATTTTATTCTATGGGTGATGTACAATGTCACACAGGGGTTACTTGTTATTGTTTGGGATGATTTTTGCTTAGACTTATAAATTTTATTTTATTTTTTTGTTCATTTCGAGGTTTTATGAATGATGGAATTAATACAAAAACTTGTGGTTTCTCTTTCTTCAGGTCATGACAAGCACAGCAGGGATAACACTCCCAGTCCTGCATGTGTAAATCTTCCAGAGTCTTCAGTGGAAATTGACAATAAAATACCAACTAGTGAAGCTAGTACTGACCCAATTTCAACACCACCTCCCTTATGTAACCTTGACATTGAAGTTATAAGGAATCTTCCCTCGGATGTTTTTTCAGAGTTGAATGAAATTTACAGAGGGAAGTTAGTTGATTATATTATTGCTAACTCGAAAAACACAAGTGAGAATTCTAGCCTTTCAGGAAACTCATGTTTAGAGAAAAAAGGTAAGCTTTTTCTATTTCATTAGTGCAGGCTATATACTCTACTCAAACTTGCCACAAATGCTTTTAATTTGTTTTTGTTGGCAGCAATAAACAATGAAGAGGAACTTTCCTGTTCTGAACCGATTCCTCAAGACAATTTATTATCAAAAAACAAGGTAATTAATTTTCCCTATTTTATTATGTCTTATCACCTTGGATGATATCTTAGAACTGGATTTCATATTTTGTTACAATTTTGTTTTTCTTATTTGATTTCAATAAAGATTCTTAACTGATAGCATAAATAGAATTAGAGCTTTGAATCTTGTATCACATTGTAAATTGTAGTACACAAGGGATATTAGTTATTATTCATATTCCCTCATTTTCTTTTTCCCTACCTAAATCTGTATGTTTTCCACTTCCATGTACAGTTAATCAAATTATATGGTCGAATTGACCAGTCTTCCTTGTTATACCTTTATTTTGGTGGTTTTTGCAGTTTGTACGCAATTAGTCATTAAACTGAAAGAAATATTAACACTTTTATTTGTATCTATTGCTCTGTTTTTCTAAAAGTGTTTTATTAGTAACATGTCATGTTTACTATTAGGCAAAGCAGTATGTGTCGGGCACTAGTGAAGGTGAAGCTATACCATATTCAGCGTGTGGACCCAGTTTCAAGGTTACACACCATTCTAGTTTTGAAAACAATGATTTATTGCCTTCTTCTTTGAGTCAAGTTGATGGTTCAGTGTTTCAACAATTGCCTGAGGATTTGAAAGCTGACATTGTTGAGCAGCTGCCTGCACACAGGAGGCCAGATATTTGCTCCACTGTTGTGATCCCTCCTCTTGAAAACCATTCGCTGTCAGTAGGTGTAGAAAATTCTGATAATTCGCCTATATATAGTTATAATAATGACAGTCTATGGGTTGGAAATCCTCCAAATTGGGTTAGGAAGTTCAAAAGTAGCAGTTGCTTAATTTTAAAGAAACTTGCAGAAATGTATTTAAGATCAGGGTTGGCAAACACATTATCTTCAGTTTTGCACCAAATTATATCTGAATTCTATGAGCTAAATCTGGCCCAGCAGTTTTCTGATGAAACTGTTGACATCATGTGTGAGCTACTGAAGCAGTATATCAAAGTGAAGATTGAAAGAGATATTGAAGAGATTTATATATGTTTCCGGCTTCTGAAAAGGTATGTTAATGTTGGAAGTTAGCATGGCACCCTTCTGTTTATTATTGTTTTCGTACATAATCATGTGCTTTTATCCTTATTCTTGCCACATTTTTTTATTCAATTTGTTTATTAGATTTAGTCCTTCAGTTTTAATGGAGATTATGCTAAACTAGACATAGAGGCTAGAATGGATTAAAAAAGGCAAGTTAATTCTTTTTTTCTGTTCCGTCAACCCATCTTATGATAAATTCCACTTATCCAGTGAAGTCAAGTGAGATTGGAGTTTTGGTAAATTCCTGAGGATTCTGTTATATTTTGAATTTGATTAACGACAATTATGTTCTTATTGAGTTAGGAGAAAATATTGTTTGTAGACGATACTGTAATCATTATGAGTATGGTACTGGCAGTTAAATTCAATCAATTCAATAAATATCTTTTTCCTCTCATAGCTAACCTTGTACAAGTATAACTATTAAATATAATGTCAAAGCTGTGGTAATATTTCAAAGTCATCTTACTAGATTGTATAGATTATTTTTATGACAGTCTGTGGAGTAACACATGATTTGTTTTCAGGTTTGCTGCCAAGTCCCAATTTTTCCTACAAGTGTATGATAGTGTATATCCTTACCTTCAGGTATTCCTTCAGCCTACTTTTTCTTTTACCATCATTTGCTGTTTATCGATCAAACAACATTTTTAAAATGGGGGCAAATGCAGGCATGGCACAGGGTTGTATGTGGACTAGTTCGTACTCAACAAAACATAATTTTGTGGGACCCAGTATTTGTTAGTCTTAGTTAAAATCTTCTAAATATTGAAATTACAATTTCCTAGTTAGAAAAAGTGTTTCTTTATAAAATAATGAAATTTATTTGGCTGGTCAACTGAACATAAAACATTACAAAGATAAGGATAAACTACTAAATAACACTACAAAGAAAGAAATGAATCAAGAAAAGGAAAATCAATTGAATGAACCTAATTCCACAAAATATTTGTTAGGAATAGGTCATGTGCTTTACACCAAATGAAGGCCAAATGTCTAATCTTATTCCAAATTAAGTTATGTGCCAAAGAGTTGTACGTAGAAAGAGTTTTATAAATGGGTTGAAACACATGATTTGTTATGACATTTTATATTAATAAGGAGCTTGTGTAGTTGAAACACATGGTTTTCAGCATATGCTTCTCTTTTTCTCTATTAATACAGTACTCTGGTTCAAATTTGTAGGCCGCTGTTGATGACAATTATGGAGGGACTTTACTTTTACCATCATAGTAGCAATTTATAAAGTTCTTACTTTGCTATGGTAAACTTGAGCAAAATTGGTATAACTGTATAAGCCTTGAGGTCAGATCCAATTCAAAAGCTATTATTCACCGCTGGTGTGCTGCAGAGTATGTCCGTCCGACTTTGATGTGATACCTAAACATTTTCTTCAGCGTATGTGCTTATCTTAATGAATCTTGCATTTCTAGTCAGTTAATTAAACTAATTGATAAATTTGAAATTTTATGTTCCATTGCCTGGCTTTTACTATCTGTTCAACATGTACGAATTGTTGTTTTGTCATCCATTGATTTTACCGGACCTTTTTGTGATGTTTAACTTCAAATATTGACCTTTTCATTAACATTAGTAATTGATCATTTATTTTATGTCTTTGTGACTGCAATATGGCTTGTAAATCTCCTTTGCTGTTTATTTGGTATTTTAATCCCTTGTCTTGTATAGTATCTCCTGTATTGGTTATTGATCATAATAGATGCAATGTATATTTAATTAATTACTTAGTTAATTAAAAACTGTTGGCATTACCACATTTGTTTGTTATTCTCTTTTTTAGAGATATTTATAAGTTTACGCCTGTGTTTAACACTGCTGAACGAGGTCATCATAATTTTTTGTAATGCAGTCTCCTTTCCTCCACTTCCCAACTCTTACAATAGCAGAATTGAGGTTTTTCTTGTGGCCGGGCAGCGCTTTCATAACTGTTGAATCAGAAATTATTATTGCAGTTGCAGTTGGGAAAGGTAGATTTAGTCATTTTGTGGAGAACCGTCTGATAAAATTAATACAGAAGCTGCTTGTATAATTTGCTTCTAGCAAAAAGAGGTAATTTTCTACCACAATCTGTGTAGGTAATTTGCTTTGGTGTGGTATATAGATTTGTTATTCTTTAGTCTGCCTAATAAACATGTGTAGAAGGCAGAGATAATTCATTTAGCTGGATTTTTTCTGGTACAGTATTCTGTGGATGCACTCATCTTTTACAATTATGATTGAAATTGTGTAGTTATCCCTCTCCCATATAACTTGGGATTTATGACCTGCTGTCACTGAACATGAAATTGAAAATATTAGTGAGTCTTCTCGGTTCACTTACATAGGTGATGCGAATTTTGATAGATATGTGTAAATGCTGAAGGATGAGGCCTCTGTACAGGTGTCCAGTACCGAAATATCATTTTTATGTATTAATCATCAATAGTTTTTAACAGATTTGGGTTATCTTCGGATGTGGACAGGGTGTCACGCTAAAATTGAAGGACTGTATCTCAGTCTCCTTAAAAAGGCACTTCTGCAAGTAAAGGCATATGGGGGAATTGGGGACCGTACTTTTTGCCGTCAAATTACACGTAACTTGATGGCAACCACTGGGTATAATTTATAAACACCAAATCCCATGGAAGAGTAGTTTTCTTGCCAACTATTGGAGAAATATAAACATCCGCCGTTCCGAGTCCGATGGAAGGAAGAGTCTCCGGGATGAAAAGGAAAAGGTAAAGAGACAAAAAAAGTATGTAATTGATATCAGGTAACGTGATGTAATGGTAAGAGAGGAAGGAAAGGGTTATATGTTCTTGTGATCAATCTATTATTATTTTTTTTGACAATAATATTTTAATAGTTAAATTTTGATAATTTTTTCTTATAATCTGAGATGATATTTTTTCAATAATATTGAAATATAAAGAAATGAAACAATGAAAAAAAATAAGAAGTCACTTAAAATATGTCATCTCAAATTATAAGAAAAAATTGTTAAAATTTAACTATTAAAATATCATTTTCTTATTTTTTCATATGGACTTACGACTGTTTATATTAAAATTTTATGGAATAATTTTATTTAATTTTTATTGAATAGATTAATTTATGTTTTAACTATATATTTTATCATTAAAAAAAGGGTGCAAACTATATTTTTCTTTCTATAATTTGCTATTGAATAGTGGTGTGTATCAGGTTGGAAGCAGCGTGAAGAGAAGTTTGATCTACCTAATTCATTCTTCTAAGGGCGGCTGTGTTGGTAGTAAAATATACGAATTTGCTTGTTAGTTTTTTGCTTGAAAGAATTGTTTATGTGAAGCTTTTTAAACACGCATGCTCTGCTTCACTTCTCACAAACCTAATGGTTTAACCAACTCATATATGACTTTTAACTGAAAAGGGACTGTTACTCTTTCACAACATTGAGAAAACGTTTAGTAGCCAACCACTTTCTAATATAAATTTTACTAGTATTATGATAGAATATTCGTAACATATTAGACAATAAAAGCAACACAATTTCTTCTCTTCAAACTTTTCTTACCATAAATTTAAAACAATATTATGTTTGTTTTTCCTTTTTAGAAAAAAACGTTTAAACGAAAAAAAAAAAATAATGACATTCTTGTCTGCCATTCAGTTTTTATTTGTTTGTATTCCATGATTTACTCAAAATCTACAGATTTTGGTAATTCTTAAAACAATTTATCAAAAACAAGAACAAACCTAATCAGAACTGTTTCATCTTAAATGGCTGTTCAATTTTTTATTATGGTCGTCACAACTTTTTTTTCTTTGTTTCTTGATTTAATGAAGTTTCAAACCACTACTTTTAGTTCTTATAAAATATGTAAATTTTAATTTTGTTTACTTTTGAATATATTATTTTCCATCCTAAAATATTAAATTACTATTAATTATTAAAACTTATCTTATTAATGCTTTTAGAGATTTTAAAGAATTTTGTTTTTGAAGTGTTATGTGTAGATTTTATATCCTAATACTTGTTTGTATTACTTGAAATGTTGATTTGACTTTTATTTTAATGCATGATTTATTAAATAGTATTATACAATATCAGATATTTAAAAAATAGTAATTTTTAATTTTGAGGAAATAAAAAGGAAAAGAAAAAGAATCAAAATCAAAATCTAATCATTTGCATATATTATAAACATATTTAATAAAGTTTTATTCAATCTAACTTAATTAAAAAGTAGAGTAGTATTCTCGTATAAACAGGCAACCAAAAAAAATGAATTTACGTAGTCGCCTGACTTTTGTCGGTGCTGTATTAATATGATTGATACCTACTATTATATTATAGGTAAAAGTGAGATAAGCGAGTTAAGCTGGTTTGTGTTTGACTTTAGCAGTAGTTTGAATTATTAAAATAAAAAGATGAAGAATAATAAAACGATTTTCTTAACTGAAACCTGATTAAGGTATATATGTAGTATACATATGAAAACAAGAAAAAAAACTTGTTATAATTTGGTCAGAGATATAGTTGTTTGGTTGGTAGGTTTTTGTAAGATTTGGTGGAAACGTGAAAAGCTAAAACGATGCGAAATCTTGAAAGTGGAAGGTAAACAATTTGTGCATACTTCCCCATTATTTCTATATCATTCTCATTACTTACTTCTCTAATGGGAAAAGGATGTTGAGTCCAAAAAAGACACGTCCATGTTTCCCAACCTATATAATATAATATTTACTTATTTTAATAATTTAAATATGAAAAACATTCCTTCTGAAAGAATACATTATTGTAATTTATGAATCATTTGAAAGAACTGAGGTTAATAAAATATGAATATTTATAATTTAAACTTATTTTTAGGCAGTATCATAGATAGAATGTGTGATTATAAAAATAAGTTGATGTATTTGGAAGAAGAGAGAAAGAAGTGGGTAGGTTGTAGTGTAGAAGCCATAAACCCTTCAACACGTCTCATTCTGCTCTTAACTCCTATTTTCTTTTCTTTTAGCTATTCAAAGCTGAGAATGATGAAAGTCAAAGAACAAAAGTCTCTCCTATGATTTCTTCAACACTCGTTCTATATATATCTATATGCACACTACACCATGATTCATTGAGAATTGGAAGAAAATGAAGAGGGGTTATTATTACTGTGTGATAATGTTTTTGGTGGTGTTGGCCTCCTTCTCCGTGAACGTTGAGGGAGTGAGACCGCTGAAAGATGATCCGTCTTCTTCTTCTTCGTTCTTCCTCACTGTAATAATGGAGAGAGCATACTCTGGCCCAAGCCACAGAGGACGCGGTCACTGAACAACACTTTCATTTCTTCAGCTTAATTACTCTTTTCCTACGCTCAAAATTAATTCCGTTGTTTTTTGTGTATGTAATGTGATGAAGATCTTCATTCAAATTATACTATATAAATACGTGTAATTATAAACTTATTTTGTAAGGTTATATTACATTTCATCCTTCACTCTTTACTATTTTATTTTTTATGATTATTTGTCCAACTTCTCACATATTTCATGTAAGTATTCTTGAAATATACTTGATTTATATAATAATTATTTATTTTTACAATTTGTAACAAATTCACATAAAAATTAAAGTTTGTTTTAAGCTATTCAAAGGAAAAATTGTAAAATATAGTCAGTTTTTTCAAATAATTTATTGGAGACGAGTATTTTTTTTTAATAATTATAAAAACATTAATGAATGAATTAGATTAAATTTTATCAATGATAGATCACCAAAAAGTTTAAATAGATTAATGAACTTTGTTAATCCATTCATTATTATTGTCCAACTATAAGATATTTTATTCTGGGAACTTTATTCTTTTTGAAGAACATTTTATCATTTATATTTTATTTATTTTTATTACAATTCAAACTCTTCTTTAGATAAAGATTACGAAAAAAAAACTCAATAGTATAGATGGAAGAATTTTTGTTCTGTATTTGATATACAATATTGGTGTGATAGGATAAATGATATATTAATATAGAACTATCATTCTTTATTAGTTACGGTCATAATCTTACTTTAAAGTATTTAAGGCTTAAATTTATAATTTAATTTCTACCACCACCATAACATGGCTATCAATTTTGTTCAAATTGAGATAATTCCCCATCAAATGCTTTATTTCTTATTTTAAATAGATGGTAATATTTTTTTTTTCAAATTTTCAAAGTAATTAAAAATAGTTATTCATTTTGAAAGAAAAAAAAAAGAAAAACTAAATTAATATGAACATACTTAAGGTAAGACTTCTTCATTAATGAACTGATCTAAAGAAAAAATAAGAAGAAAAATTGTTTTTTTACTGAATAGATGTAATTATACTTTATTATCCAAATGGACCCAAATTTAAAAAATGTACACGTATAGAAATAGAACTTGCAAAGCACAATTTCAGGCCGACTAGACAATTTGTTCAATATTTTAAGCATTTTTTGAGTTTCAGATATTAGAAAAAAAAAAACAGTTTTTTTTTTTTTTTTAAATAATCGATAAGTGGTTTACATTTATCCACAATTTCATCTGAATTTTTGTTTGGATTCTTTCAAAGAATCTATTCCTTTGTCATTTAAAAATCCTTATTTAGAAACTTTTAAAATATATATGGTTTGTAATTTTAAATAAATCTTTGGATTTATTTTAATTTACGCGTTATTTATAACTTGGTTCATTGATTAAATTAACGTAATAATAATTTGAATAATAATTTGAATTAAAATATTAATATATAAATAAATAAATATAAAAATCGTCTATGGAGTATTTTTATATGATAAGATAAAAACATTTTTCCGGGAAAAAAATATTGTACTTATTACATGCAAAACTTAACTACTCTTCATTATTAAAGAGTGAAAAACATCAATTTAAAAAAAATGGCGTGCTTGCATAAAAAATATATTAAAAAATAAAAATATTTTTAAACATAATTTCTGTTGAAAAAGAAAAGTATTTTAGAGTTGTTCACTGTACAAAATTTTAATTGAACTGTATTAAAAATTTCGTTTCAAAATTGTGTTTTCAAAAACGATTTATTCAGCTTATTTATCAGAAAAGAAATATATCCATTCACATCATAACTAAGTATAGTATTACATCTATTTGATAAAAAAAACTACAATTATTCCAATTACTTTAAATATACATCATGATACAGTAAAATAAAAAATATTAATTAAAGCAGATTAATTTTATGAGATTAAATTAAACTTGTCCCAACTCATGAATGATTCTTCATTAACACATTGGATAGGATAAAAGTCTAAATTAACTTAAGAAAGACAGAAGGAGATACTACTGAAAGTCACACTGCTAAGTGAAACCCTTGTGTAAACTAAAATTGTCGAATTGCTGAAACAACTTGGTCAATGCCTTGAAAATTTGTTCTATCTTTGAGAATCATCTTAGCCAAGTTAAGAGCCTTGCGTTCACAGGAAGCCCGTTTAACAGCATCAGTAATGGATTCAAAATCCTCAACATGGGCCACCCCTACGATTCTCCTGTCAAACATACATACAATAATTCAGAGTGAATCCTTGTTTTGTTAATTTCTTTTTCCATTGTTTTGTTAAATTTGTCACCTTATCATTTTGGCAGCACCAAATCCAAGACTGTCATGAAACAACTGTGTCATGTATCTCTTCTGCGCAAGGAGTTGAACCTCAGGATTATTATAAACTGCCGGAAGATATGCCTCACCATCACCATTTCTGTGCTCATTCCAAAGTGCAACGAAATTTTTGTAGAAGAGATTCCAAGTGTCTTCAATTGTCTCAAGAATCCACTCCTTATATGCCTGCAAAACATATTTTTGCCCAATCAGATAAGAAGAGAATTTCTATTTTTGACATAGTGACAAAGAATCAGGATGATAGAGAGTGTGTATGATAATACTAGAATTGGACGTACTTTTCTATCATGGGGTTGATCAACAAGTCCATCCTGAGCAAAGAAAGCCAACATCAAGTTTCCCAAGAAAGCACCGATGTCATAACCCATTGGTCCATAAAATGCAAACTCTGGATCAATGACTTGAGTTGATTCAGGAGTAACCATGACAGAACTAGTGTGCAGATCCCCATGAATGAGTGCCTGGGCCTGCTCTGAGAACCTGGAGGAACAAAAACTATTAGAAAGTTGGTGTGCGTGCGTGCATACAAAGAGCAGAGCATAGCAGAGTGGCATATACTTAGATTTGAGGAGAGCAATTTCAAGCTTGAGGAGATTGTCGTGACGAAGAGCCTCGGCATCAGGATCAAGATAGGGAGAAGTCCAGTGGTTGTATTGGGAAATTTGATAAGGGTCGGAGAAAACAACCTGCTCTGTGTGCTTGCATAAGGCGGCATTACCACAGAATTTTGCAACTAGAAACAAGAATCAACCAAAATGTTAGGTCAGGAGATACTAACACCGATAAACCTGAGTCAAATAAGATAAGAAATTGATATAATTTTCAATTCAACCATAGATTTTCATCGTCTTCACTTATCACAGGATTCACACACAACAGTTAAATATGTACCTTGGCGTTTGTGATCCAGTGTGGAGTGGAAGAGGAGAGAAGTGAAGAAGAGAGTGTTTGCCATGAAGTGTGCGATGTGGCGTGCGAGGAGCGGATACTGAATTCCAGCGATGAGGCCTTTCCTGAGTATGATGTGCGGAGGGGGAAGGTAGCGCATGGCGATCAAGGACATGGTTGGGTCAAAATGATAGAGTTGTGGGACATGGTTAGGGGTGATGCGACCCTGTTCTTCTAGGGCCATGGCCTCAAAGTATGCTCTGTCCTTCGTCAGTGGCCATGATTCCCCGATGCAACGGATGTAAGGGAGAGACTGCTTCACGATAAGGGAGTGTGCAGAGTTCGCTACCAGGAACACAAAGTTCAGGTTACCATCTCCGATCTCTTTCACGGTTAGCTTCTCGGCGGCGTCACCGTCATCTTCCAGCTTCAGCACGGAGGAGAGGGCGGCGACGCCCTTCACGTATTCTATCACTGATCTCTCATCAAGTCTTGTAAACTCCAAAAACGCCATTCAACGCTCACTTTCTTTGCTTCTACTTCTGAGCAAGAATATAACGGAACTGAGTAACTACAGGTTCATTGAACCTGCCACTGTATCCTCACAAATGGTTGTGCATGCCTCACCTTTCTTCTTCCCACTACTTTTCAACTACGAATAGTTTCTGCTTAAATTCACAGCTTCCAAGAATCTGCTACCAAAATTCATTTTTGACCAACCACTCCTAAGCTCGTTTCCATGTCTCTTCGCTAGAAAGTGAGTTTTAAGGTCCAGAAATGAATGGGCGTTAGTGACATGATATGATATCGAATAAAATAGAACGTATAAGAAAATTCGTTTCGACAGGTGTTATTTATTATTTTTAAATAATGACTGTGATATTATGATAAAATATTATGATAGAATATGAAATTTAAATCTAATTCAATTAAAGTGAAAATCGTATCTATTTATATTATTTATATATTGTTAATTAATCTTATTTTTTATAGATATGCAACTTCGAACTCTTTATATCAAAATTCTTACTTCATATCTACTAGTATTCTTATTTTCTATGTTCACGTCTTCTCATCCACCTTTTATTCATTTATCCTTCTTTTATATTTAGAGTACTATATGCCGTTCTTTTTTATCGAACACTCCAAAAATAACACTTATATATCAGGTTTTATGATTACTTTGAATTGTTTTTTTGAGTTACAACATGTTATAAATCACTACACTTTTTTAAGAATAACACTAATACAATATTAGTCATGTAGCGACTAATAATAATAAATATTATAAGAGAGTAAATAAAAAACTTTTAATGAATTCATTAAAAATATTTAAAAGGTGGAAGTAGGGATGGCAACGGGGCGGGGCGGGGCGGGGCGGGGACGGATTTCGTTATCCCATACTCATCCCCCATAAAAAATTCATCCTCATCTCCATACCTAAATCCAACGGGTATCAAACTTTTGTCTCATCCCCATCCCCACCGGGTAACGGGTATAATCTCGTACTCATACCCGTACCCATGTTCTAACTACTTCAATATTAATTTTTATAAAAGAAAAAAAATTACGGTAAAGAAAACATAATATTATCAAATATTCAATATTAGGAGGATGATTGTTTCTTCCATATCAAATACTTTAAAATAAATTATAATTGTCTACATTTTAGATTAGAATACCAAATAAAATTTTATGAGAACCAAAACATTTATTAAATTTGTAAACTACAACATTGATGAACTTAGTTGATAAAATTAAAAAATATTTCAAAAAAATATAAAAGGAAAACAAATATTCAAATTAAAATATATTTTAAATGTTTGTTTACTTCAATTATTTAAATTCTAATGAATCTCTTTTTTATACACTAATAAAAGTTATAATACGTCACTTGATCAAAATGATACAAAGAACAAATAATAAATATAATAATAAAATTTTGACATAGATTTTGTATCTTTTGAACTTCAATAGATGTTGGATAGTGACAAAAAAATATTCATAGCAATTACATTAAATTTTTATATTGTAGTAAATAAAAGTTATTTATACAATTAAAGTGAAAAAAATACAATATAATTAATAATGAGTTATAAAATAATAAATAATTAGATAGAATATATCAAATATTATTCTACATGATGAATATAAACAATAAATAAAAATATTAAAAAACTAACAACTGTGTGTTTTAGAGATAATTTGAGAGACTATTGAAAGAAATCGCACAAAGGAAATCAAATGTATAATTAAGGTATGATAAGATGAAAAATACCTTAAAGAACTAATTATTAAATTATGTTTGAAGTAGTTAAAATTAAATATAAATATCATTAGTGACCAAAAAAGTTGTCATCAAATTACAAATAAATTAGTAATTAAATTGGTCACTAAATTAGTAATTTAATCACTGATTCAGACAATAAATCAACTACTACCACCAATGGTGACTGATATGGGTTAATGACTAAATCAGTCACTATTTCATGTTTTTCTTGTAGTGAATTATCATATACTATTTCTAAATATCATTATATATATATATATATGATATATATATATATATATATATATATATATATACATATATATATATATATATGTATATGTATATGTTATGTATATATATATAATTTTAATTACTTCAAACATAATTTAAAGTGAAAAAATTACAGTATGATTAATAATAAGTTATAAAATAATAAAAAAATTAGATAGAATATATCGAAATATTATTCTACATGATGAAAATAACAAACAATAAATAAAAAATATTAAAAAACTAACAAATGTGTGTTTTAGAAATAATCTGAGAGATTATCGAAAGAAATCGCACAAAGGAAATCAAATGTATAATTAAGGTATGATAAGATGAAAAATATCTTAGAGAACTAATAAAACTTTTCAAATATCAACATATATACTCAATGGTTGAAAAATAACGAAAATTATTTTAATGAAACAAAAGAGTTATTCAAATTAAACAAATAATAATAATAATAAGTAAAGAATTTTTTTTTTTATATTACCTTACATTGTGAGTATAATGTGAAAAGAAAATATATAATAAATAAAAATATTAAAAAATAATAGAAATATTCAAATGTGAGCATAAACTTTTTTTAATTAACATACATCATTCTAACATAATTACATAAAGGTTATGATAAGATACAAAATATATTGGAGATGCGAATAAGTTTCATGACAAACCAAATAATTAAAAAAAAAAATATATATATATATATATATATATATATATATATATATATAAGGTTACTTAATTAATTGTGAATATTTTAATAATTTAAACGAGAATAGAGATATGGCGGGGACAGGTATTATGGCGGGGATATGTCCATCCCCATACCATCCTCATATCCAACTAAAAAAGTCGGGGATTCTCATACCCATACCCATACCCAGTCAATGCGGGGATTCCCCGTCAAAACGGGAACGAGTTCGGACAATACTCACGGGGACGGATTTATTTGCCATCTCTAGGTGGAAGATACTACAGGATTATGTAAAAACATAGGGTATAAAACTTAATGTATTTGTCTTTATTAAAAACATAGTGTATAAAAACTTAATTATTTGTCTTTATTATCATATTTATTTCTATTTTAAATTATTAAAATATATTTAACTTATATTATTTTTTTTGGCTACTTGTATTTATAAAATTATAATTTATTTTTTGATATCATAGTGGAAGATATTTTTTGGCTACTTTGTCTTTATATTATTAAAATAAATATATAATACTTAGTAATATCATATTTTTTAAAAAAATAATTGTTTAATTAATTTTTGAAGTAATAAATAAATACATTTGAATAGAAATACGGTATACCGTTTGTCAATGGAGATGACAAGATAAAAAATTAAGATAGTCATGAATTTTTATTTTAAAAATAAATATGAGATAGTCAAAATAAATTGCAACATTTAGTGTGTGTTCATTATAAGTGATTTACTATTTACACGGAGTTGGAAGCTGGATTTGTAACAATTTTTGTATTATTTTGCTCAATTGAAGGCGATGGAGAGCATGGAAATGTGAAATTTGTGCTTTAATCCATCATGCCTATGCCTATTGTGAAGAGATTTGTAACTTAGTTTTGTTATTTGACAAAATTACCTTTTTTGGTCAAATGCAGAACTTTTTTTTTTATCCAGTGCCCTTGCTTTTGTTTAACTATAGTATTTGTTCTGAGATATTTTTGGACTACAATTTAACTTTTTTTTCTTACATAATTTTTACTATTAATTACATTTAATAATAATTTTTAGAAATAAAAAATATATTTTACCACAATATTTTTATTGTCCATGTTATTATATGTAAAAAAAAATCACGTTGTTGTTGCACTCATAAACATGAGTTTGAGGTCTGCGAACAAGATTCCTGATGCACACGTCTATATCCGGTTTCAGTTTTTCACTTACCACATTTGTATTCGGTTACAAATGGTTCAATATCTAGATACATTCCCACACTACATTTGTATCTAATGTTTATTTTTTTTAATTAAATATTAAATTTTCTAAATCAAATATATTTTAATTTTTTTTTCAATTCATAAATATTTATAATATTTTTATGTATGATAATAATATATGAAAAACTAATTACAATTTATCTAAATACCATTTAATTATACTTTTTTAACACTAAAGACAATTAGGTCATTTTACGTTTTCATTTATCAAATTTTATTTTTTAGTCACATCAATCAAATTCTTCATAAATTTTCACAAAAATAATTTTTAAATCTATTCTATTATCACTTCCAAATCCAACAAAAAGAACATCATAAATATCAATAACTTCTAATCAACCTAAATCAATCTTTTCCTTCCCCTAAAATTCCGTAAGAACACACCCTAAATAAGTTTTTAATTCAATTATGTTATTATACCATATACTGTGGACATTATATAATAGCTAAATATCAACATGTAATGCGCTAACCATTTCAAATATTATATTGAAGGAAACTATGACAATTGTGAGTGTCAAAGTTCAAATATCAGTAAAAGACATAAAATTTAAACTATTTTTGAACTTAATGTACAAAATTATAACTGTTCTTTCAATATTTATTAGGATATTAGTATATAAAGATGGTTAACCAGTTAGAGAATTTTGATTTTTTTTATTGAAATTGTTTTATTTTTTTAATAATTAAATTTCTTACATCTAATAAATCGCTCTCAATTTAAATATGATCAAAGCTATTTATTTATCTCAAAATATTTATACAAAAAGATCCCAATAACTTTCAAATGAGATGATGAATTGTTTTCCCTCATTCAGATACCTTTCTCCAGCAGGTTGTAGAAATTTTGATGATTTTCAAATTTAAATTTGGACTCGTTGTGATTTGCTTTGTTAAGAAAGGAAAAACAAAGAGAGAAGAGGGTGTAAATTGAAACCCTGTGATGAGATTGGCGATGGCGGCACAAGCAGAATGGATGTTCAGAGCGTTGAGCAGTGGTCGGCGGCACTTGTCGGCGGGAAGGCAGTGGGAGGAGAAATGGCTTACGCTGCCTCCCGTGGCTGCGAGCGCCACCGTGGAGGTGAAGGGAAAGAGAAAGGGAACGGGAAACGAACTCTCCTCCACTCCCACCACCGCGCTCAAATGGATTGTTCGCTGCTGCCCAAACCTCCCCGTGTCCCTTCTGCACAAGCTTTTCCGTCTGAGACAAGTTCGACTTCTCTGTCCTCCTGACATGGACACGCAACATCAAACACTCAAAAGGGTGAGTACCCATCTCAATCTCGTTCCTGTTCTTCTCCTGTTATACCACACATCGTATTATCATAACATTGAGGAATGAAGGTGGCAGCTAAGTACACCTTGAACGCTGGAGATCGGATTTTACTTCCTCAATCTGTTCAACAAAAACCAGCGCCTACACACAAACCTCACTCTCCTCTCACTCCTCAGCAAATTAACTTTATCCGCACTCTTGTTATATACAAGGTTTTCAACGTTAACTTAACTCCTTTATTTTCTTTTTTTTTTCTTGTCCGTGTCTCATAGCTTGCTCTCACCTCAATCTATGCTAATGTGTTTAGGATCCTGCCATTCTCGTCCTCAACAAACCTCCAGGAATGCCCGTGCAGGTATGGGCCTACCCCTCTCATTTGGGTCGTCTTCACTCATTAATTCTTACACATGCTATCTATGTCTCTCATTAGGGTGGCATTAATATCAAACACAGTTTAGATGTGGTAGCTGCTGCATGTTTAAATTATGAATACTCTGAACCCCCTCGTCTGGTAAGCTCTTTATTATCTTTCTCGTATCTGTACTTGTGCAATCTCTTCTTTATCATTCACTTTGTTATGCCTTTTCTAGTACCAAACTGTTTACAATTTCATTATCTTCGTTTCTTCCTCAGCCTGTTATCTAATATATTATGACGACAAAAAAGGGTTACATAGAGTAGTTGGCAAATGCAAACTGATTTTCAGTTTATTGTTCTTTTGCTAATGATTTCACATGACAATCTGGCTCTGGCTGTTTGTGTCCTGGGAGGAACGAACTCAAGATGATCATGCACTCAACTTACTGCTCAAATTTTTCCATTGGTTTTGTTATAATGACAAAAATAAAAGTATTTAAGAACCTAGGACATGATGAAGCCTTTTCCTCTGTGAAGCAATATACTCTTTCCTGCAGCAGTGTTCAATGACAGATGCTTATTTTTTATGGGAATTGCTTGCAATTGTAAACAATACATGAAAAAAAATGGCAGGAAATGCTTTTTTTTTTTTAAATTTTATATTAGATAAACTTTAATTGTTCTTATACTCAAGATTCGTCAGTTAGAAAAATCCAAGTGGTATCTTGGTAAAAGAAAGTGGTAAACAGTATTATTTATTATTCTTCTATGAAATACTGTTTCATCTGTTATAATCATTACAAAGCTTGAACTTAACTTCAATGAAATTAGTGGAATTGTTTGCCTTGTCTTTTCTCCCGTGCCAATATGATTGATGGTTGTTTGGATGTATGAAGCATGAACTAGATATTAGTCTGATACTTTAACAAAATTGTTTTTAGGTGCATAGACTAGACAGAGACTGTTCTGGCATTCTGGTGATGGGAAGAACACAGACAAGTACTACAGTTCTGCATTCCATCTTTCGGGAGAAAACATCTAGGGCTTTAGATAATGTGAGTAAAATAATTGTTCTTTTTACATCAAATGCTTCATGCATGCTAAAACATTTAGAGCATTGGTCATTTAGGGTCTATGTCCATTTCATTGCTTTTCTTGATTTTGTGCTGTTTGATCTTAAATAGATTGGCGAAGAGAAGAGAATACTACAGAGAAGGTATTGGGCACTTGTCCTTGGATGTCCTAGACGTTCAAAGGGATTGGTCACTGCTTCACTGGGTAAGGTTGTATCCATATTGTTGCTTATTAACTATTTACTAGGATATTTCATTTGGTCAATCTTACTCCCGGAAAGTTATGCTTTGTCCGCGCTTCATCCATTTCGTATCAGAATTGTCAAACTTATGAAACGTTTACTTGTATGTAATGTGCATAAATAGCAGTGAATTACAGCATTGTCTTAAAACTGAAGTATCAAACATTTTAAACAACCAGTAGGATGAATTTACCTTAATCCTTTAATTTTTAGTCATGGTGGTTCCTTTAATGCTTTAAAGGCAAGCTCAAAACAAACTTGTTAGTATCCATAAAATGAAGCCCTACGTTCATGGATTGCTGCCAACTATCTGGCAATGCATGATGACATGAAAGCTTAGGCCTTACAATTTGAATGCAATAGCCCACAACCTAAATTAACTTTAAAATAAGTGGACATTGATTTGAGTAGCTATAGAAAGCTCCTTATTCTTGCCTAGTATTGTTGTAAACTTGCAGCCCTTATTTGTTTTCAGGTGGTAGTTGACAACGGGAAATCTGATCGAATAACTGTAGTTGACAATTCAGCATCATTGTCATCACAGCATGCAATTACAGAGTACCGAGTGCTTGCATCATCATCACAAGGTTGGTAATGAAGCTTACTTTTAATTATAAGATTAAATTTCATCAAATTTCTTTGAGAGTGATAAGAACAAATTCCGTTATTTTCCCGTGTTACATGTTTTTGTGATATTTTAAATTCTTTAGGACCCTAGTTTCAGCCACTCTTGTTCTCACTAATTGTTAATGGGTTGGGGTCATTAAATGTCGTTAGTGTTCTAGAAGCAATTATTAACAATACTGCTTAAAAAGTTTTTGCAAAGTCAAGAAATGCATGCTTCCAAACTACTTTATCTTACAAATTGTTTTATTAAATAATGTTGTTGAGCATTTTTACTTGATACTAGAAAGGCAGAGTTCCTGACAAAAAGAGCTAATGGTCACGTACCAAATATGAGTTTGACTCAATTTCATGTTTGGGAAATAGAATTTACAGTCTGCCAAAAGCATAAGTAAACCCAGCTAGAGGGGATGTCTGATTTTAATCTCAATAACACCTGTATGCCAATATTTGAGCCTACATTTGTAGGAAAATTGTGATGTGTATTTTTGTCCACCCTCTTTAGCATGAATTTTACTGTCAAGTGCTTCTCCTCAGCTCTTCTTATCTGGCACCCCCTTCTTATGCCATCTCAAATAGTGCAGGTTACACATGGTTGGAGTTGTCCCCTTTAACTGGTAGAAAACACCAGGTAACAAAAACTAGGGAAGAATCATTTGAAATTTGTGTTAGTCAGAACATAAAATGTTAAAATTATTTGATATGACTCATCATAATCTCTGTTCTAAGTGTGTATACTGGTGCCACAGCTTCGAGTGCACTGTGCTGAGGTTTTAGGTACACCAATAGTTGGGGACTACAAGTATGGATGGCAAGCTCACAGGAAGTGGGGAGGTTTTGATTTGTCTAATGTGGAGGACTCCTGTGAAGAGCTTCTCAAGGAAGAAACACTCCCCTTTGGCCTTAATTTGAACAATGGGAGCATCTCTGAGAATCATCCTCGTTTACATCTTCATTGCAAGCAAATAGTCTTACCCAATATATCTCAAGCACTGCAAAATGTGCAATCATTTTCCAATTGTGATCTTTCACTAGTGGAAGGACTTGAGTTGGTAGCGGATTTGCCTCCATATATGCAAAGAAGTTGGGATGTCACAAATGGTTGATTTAATTCAAATTATTCCGCTCGGTTTTCTCAGAATTCACAGCCTCAAAATATGCTAAGAAGTTGGGATGTCACAAATTGTTGAGTTAATTCAAATTATTCGCTTGGTTTCCTCAGAATTCACGGGATGTTGGTTTGAGCTTGTTGTCACACCTGGAATTGCGTTTTTCCTAACCATAAAGCATTTCCTAACCGTAAAGCATTGCTGACTCTATGTCATGCTACAGTGCTACTCTTCATAGCAGTGCCATTGAATTAAATTCAGGTCAGTTGATTCATAGGAATTTGAGCACAGTGAAAGAGAGAATCATCTGCCACTTTTAACAGTTCCTTCAATCTTATTGTTTGTCCATCATAGCCACATCATGATAACTAGTATATTTTTCCTGACAGTAAGTATATTTTTGCTGTCCATGCTATAAAAATGTTATTACTCATTAATTAGACAAATATTTTAATAAGGAATCTTTCTTATATTTGTGTTAGTGGTTTAGAAATGGTTAGAGCAATATTTATGAGTTACTTCTGAGAAAATATTAATGTTATATTTAGACAGAGAAGCGTAAAGGAAAGAAAAGAAAAGAGAGGAAAAAGAGAAAAGAAAATAAGGTCGTTTGAATTAAGAAGAGAAAAGTGCCGTAAAAAAAAATAAAAAAGAAGAGAAAAGTGAAAGAAAATGAATAAAAAAATTAAGAATGATTTTGGTTTATATGATATAATAAAAAATGTTTAATTGATATCTAGAAAATGATTAAATTGTTTTTGTGTTAAAATAAAATTGAATTGAATATTATAAGAGACCTTTTAATACCTAGTATTTGTGTTGGGTTAAACCCTCTTTTCTATTGTAATATATTTTATTGTATGCAACCGGAAAAAAATATAGTTTTAAAAATTATATTGAAGTTGAAAAAAAAATTACAACTAAAATTAAAAGAAAACATTATAATGTGTTAGTACAGGTAAAACTTTTGATATAAACAAATTAAATAAGATGTCCTTAAAATTTCAAAATGTGAATTAGTTGACTTTTGTCTTAAATGCACGTGTAACAATCACCTGGTACAAGTATTTGTCTTTAAAATTGTCTCATTGCAAGTCATGATATTTGCTGCTTTGTATTTTAATTCAATAAATTGAAAAAATATTTTTTTTTTCAGATGTTTTTATATTAAAAATATTTATCTACAACATTAGTTAAAGGGATTTTTTTTCTAATATACAAAAATTCTTATTATTAAACTAAAATAATTATTTATAATAAAAAAAATTATTCATAAAATAAAAAATTACCTACAATAAAACTATACAAATAATTTATTTTTATAATTACTTTTCATTATAATGATTATTGTTATTTTTAACATTAATAAATCCTTTTTATTTACACAATTTTTGTCATTTTACTCTTTACATAATTAACTTTTAAACTAAAATAATTATTTATAATAAAATATATTTATAAAATAAATAAAAAAATATCTACAATAAAATTATGAAAATAATTTATATTTATTTTTGTAATTATTTTTTATGAAAATTTTCTCTAATTTAGTAATATTTTTTATTTTAACTACTATTATAGCAATACTTTTATATTTTTTTATGTTGGAAAGAAGTTTAATCATAAAAATAATAAAATTATATATATTTTTTAAATAATAAAAATGCAAATAGACATGCAGGGAAAATAAATAACATATAACGTTAATAAATTTTTAATATAATGATTTACCATTTCAAATTCTAAATGATTTTTTTTATTAAAATAATTATCTACAAAATACATAAAGCTACCTAATTTTATAAAAAAAATATATAAAAAGGATATTATTTAATAGTTTGGTGTTTTATTAGATATTTTAATCTTTTAATAAATAAAAAATTTTACGTATTTAATAAATATATAATAAATAGATTATTTGATTTTAAAATAATTAATTTTTTTAAAAGTAACTATTACCTAATTATTTCAATACTATTTTTACAAAATTATATATATGTATATATATATATATTATTTTCCTTTTCTTCTTTTAATTAATCATTTATAAAAAGAGTAAAATTATATATAACTTGTAATGTAATAATAGGGAGTGATAAATAATTCTGGTTTCATACAAAACCTGTTAAAATTAAAAATTTGAGAAATTTGGTTCAATCGAATTTGATTTTACATATTTTTATAATTTTCTACTAAATTCATACAAGAATCACATCTTTGTAAATATTGACTGTATAATTCAAAAAGTAGCCGCGGGGAAGGGAAGAACGGAGAGGGATTTGATTGAGAGAAAAGACAATCCGAATTTATTTTGAAATTCCTTTGATAGTTTACTTCATCACTCCAAGAGAAGGGAAGCCATGACTGTTGATACGAAATTTACGGGGTTATTGGAGAATTTGAAGGTAGAGGATCCATGGCTTTCCCCAAACACCTGGGAATCCATACCTTCTGAGAGTGGACTGCACTCTTCTTCGACATCTTCTCATCCTCAAAATCAACCTCTCTCTCACCTCTCCACTCTCTCTGTAAGTTCCTCTTTCTCTCTCAAACTAACCTATTCTATTCGACTTCATTTCTGCTTTTCACTGCAATACAATGTCTTTCACTATCGGAAAACCTAGTCAATTTCCAATACTTGCTTTCCTACTTTCTCAGGCTTTGCTTTTCTTTCCATCACTGTCTATCCATTTGTCTACACATTTTGAACTTAATTGAACCAACATCTTTGGCTGCAGGAATCAAGTTTGGTGAGGTTGGCCATGAATGCGATGCAAGGTGCAAAATCATCTCTTATCAGCATTCAAAGGATATCTGCCATCTTTTGTTCTGATCCAGCTGACAGGACCTTCCTCCACCTTCCCAACCTCTGGAATCGTGCTTCCAGCACTCGTTCTTTGGGAAATATTCTTACATCCATTGGTTGCACCGCTTCTCTGGTCTTTCTTCTTCGTGCATTTGTGGATTATTACACAAATATGAATGTGGATCTCGGTTTTGGACACAATCATCGTAATTCTGATGTTATCCAAAGTCAGATTCATCAGGATGACACAGTGAGAGCAGAACAGTTCCCTCCGTGTACTCTTGTTAATCAAGCATTTGCTGTTGCTGTGGGAAAAGTCTTGGAAGGGTACATATGTGGATTGGACACGATTCATACTTCTGTAATCTTGAGGCGTTCATCAAAAAACATGGATTTGACTGTTCCGGGGTGTTTGAAGAATGTAGTGCATTCTGAAATTACACTACTTGAGTTTTATCTGCACACAAAAGAACTAAGGACTCAGATTGAAGCCCTTGCTAGTATATGTAACCTTCAAAAGTGGGCTCTTCGCTTTTCAGATACTGCTTTTGAGGACCTGGTTACGGAAGCTACTTCTGAATTCCAGAACTTCTGCAGAGGGGGAGATCTATTAACGTTTTTGTATTCACAGTTACAGGTTTGCTTATTTGAACCTCTTGTTAGAATATATGAAAAATATTAAACAGACTCTTTTATATCTTGTACTATTTTTAGATTATCTGGTAGAATTTGTTTCCCATTTTCTTGTTTTCAGTTATTGTCTCTTAGGTACTATTATTTTATTCATACATTGAAGTTTCAATCAAGGGCACTGTTAAATGAATACTTCAGGGCATATACCCACATATACTTATCTTTTGGTGAATCCCTTGATTATCATTTTAGAAGGGGACAAAGAAAGATTAGTTTGGGATATCACTATAAGTAATGGATTGCAAAATAGCTTATTATGGTAGGAAGATTGTTGGATTTTTTTTTTCTTTTCTGGTGTCAAAGAGACATTTAGACAACAAGAGTTGTAGCATCCAGAAAGATACAAATACAAATTTCAATTGAAGAGATGACAGGCCAGTGGAGAGTAGAATTGTCATGAGGGGCCTACCTACTCAATGTTTTACATATTTGTTGCAATGGAACGACACTTGCGAAAGATCTTCTGTTTTAAATGACCTTCTTTATTGAAAATCTTGTAATCTATTTGACCTTTTGCAATTTAGGTTGCTGATCCTGCTCACTGCACTCTGCTGAAGTTTCTTTTCCTTCAATCATGTGAACCATATTGTGGGTTCATTAGATCCTGGATTTTCAAAGCAGAAATTCATGACCCATATAAGGAGTTTATTGTAGAAAATATGGAATGTTTACCTCTTAAGTCACATGTTAAAGTTGGCAATGCTATTGACTTTTCATTAGCAAGTGTGAAGGTAATGATTTCCTGCTGGCTGCTAGCAGTTTTCGTATGAATCATAACTTTATATTACATTGTCATATTATTGATTCTCATGGTGGGAACATCTAACATCAGGTGCGAGATGGAGTTCCCATTCCTGAATTTCTCAAAGATTTCTTGGTCCCACTTGTTAGAGCTGGTCAGCAGCTTCAAGTACTGTTGAAATTGCTTGAAATGTGCATTCATGTTGCTTCTGGAGAACATAGTTGTGATGACTTTGTACCCTGCTGGAGTGGCTTTTCAAGCAGTGGTCTGTCTTATTCATCTCCATTGGCTTTCAGCAAAGATGTTATAGAAGCTATGGTGCTTGCAAGAGAAAATTATTATAAAGGGATGAATGAGAAAATTGGAAGTCTTTTGAGCAGTTTAGAAGTTAGATATCTGCAGGTGGTCATCCTCCATAGTTTTGGTTATTTTGCAATAACAAAGTAATTTATTTGCATGATAGAAGAAAAGGATTACGGGGCTAGAAATTTAAGCTTTTTGGTTTGAAAATATGTTTCTATTTTCATTTTTTGTTTTTACTTGTAATTACAAAGTTTGCCTTGTTTTTATTTTATTCTTGTTTAAAAGTTTGTACAGAAAATAATGAAAACAATAGTATTTTCTTTTTGCTAATTCCTATACAAACCTTTGAAAAAGAAATAAAATGAAAACAAAGTGATATTTTGTAATTAAAAGTGAAAATAGAAAGCATACTCAAACTAAGCAACCTCTAAGTTGTTCTCGTGCAATCACCACAAAAAATCAGAAAATCTGCTTAAACATATTAGCTGAACACCATAATCAAGGAAAAAAAAATTCTTGGATTATTTCCTGGCCAAATGCATCAAATTATTGCTTTTGTTAAATCACACCTCTGGCAAGATATTTCCCTGCTTAATTTTGTATAAACTATCATTTAGCTTTCTGCTTCTAATATGCTAGTAGGTACAAAACCAATCTTGTACCGTTTACCTACTGCCTTGTGCTTTTGGCAAGTGTTGGATCTTGACTGGTATGAAAGTCTTTATACAAGTGGAATTGCAAAAAATATGTGGTACTTTTGTTTTCACAATGCCTGCTATGATTTAGGAGAGAGTAACTACACACTATTGCTGCTCTGCAGATACGATGATAATTTTATTTTATATTTTTACTTTGTGCTATAAATTACTGTTTTTTTCTTTAACATTAAAATCTTGATTCTTTTCATCATGATTTATGTGGTCCAGTGGAAGTGTCACTTTATTGTAATTGTTCTATTTGTTGTTACTTGCAAATACAATGTCTCAATTGATTTGCAAAATGACACCAATGCTTAGCCGGTCGTTATAGCAGTTATTTATCATCATTATCCATTTGCTTCAGTGATGTTATATTCTTTTGTATTGACCCACAATAAGTTTTAGAATGAGAAACATCAAAAAAAGGACCATAGGAAGTATAAAATAAGATAGATGCAGGATTACGACAACAGACTACTTCATTTTGTGCATGTACTTATTCCTTTACCATTTTTCCTTCTTACTCGTAAACATTTTTCTTTGGCAGGTAGCTATGCATGCTTTGGTGCCTTCTTTTGGTAATGGTGGAGGTACCTTAGACAAACTAGACCAGATCATGTCAGAAAACAATATAGCAGATAGAAGAAGTTTAAATATGTAATCTCCTACTCCCCTCATCTGACAATCCCCCCTTCCATGTGAGCATGAAGATACATGTACCGAGTAGTGTGCTTCTGTTTATTTGCTGCTTGACATCGTAGTTTTTTCCATGACAACTTTATTTCCCTTTGTTATTGCTTCATTGATGTTTTATAGATTTTCTCAGGGGCATTGGTGATTTAGGCTCTGATGCCTCAAGTACAGTAGATGAGCTCTCCTTGCTGGAAGATATGTGTGATTTATCTGAAAGTTCATCCATGAACAGCTCTGAGGAGCAATTGGATTGTGATCAGCTTAGTGGTTGGTCATGTCCGGTAGTTGGGCAACAAAATCATTTATCTGCTTTAAGCTTCTTGAAGAGTGCTACCTTAAATAATTCAATACAAAATTCCTTTCATCATGAAAACTCAGGCAGTAATGCACATGAGCTCTGTGATAAAAGGGATGCTACTGATCACTTGGTGCAGTCCTCCCATGAGGAAGTGATATTGAATCACAAGTCTAATTCTCCAAAACCAGGGAATTCAAGCTGCTCATGTAAATCCAGTATTCAATATAGAGAGAGTATGATTCTCGGCTGTTCTGCAATGGGTGAATTTTTGAAAACTGCATTTGGTAATGATGGAGCTGTTGAGCCAAAGCTGACTGAAAAGCACCTGGGATCCCTGAGATATTCTATGTTATGCCATGATGTTATTACTGTTAGTGATACTTTGAGTGGGGAGGCCATGATGGAGGATCAACCTGACAATGGTACACTCATTTCACATTTATATGATTTCCAACCGCAGAAATATTGCCATCAGTGTAATTATACTAGCATTAATCCCCTTAGTGTGAATCCTATGCTGACAAGAAATTCAGTTCTTCACCTGATGAGTGGGAATGGGGAAAAATACAAGGCTGAACATGGACAGCCTTTGCCTTACTTCAACTTTTCTACTGTGGAGGACCCATGTAAGGTTTATATGGACAAAATACCCACCAACTCTAGATGTAGCAGTGCATGTTCATTTACGCCACACAGTAATGTGTCAACTCGTAATGCTGAGAATAATGAACGAGAAGAAATTGACTGTGGTAGAGAGAATGGGTTAGTTGATGGTCCAAATTTATGTTCTTCACTTGACTTGATGGACCATAAACATTTAAATGTTGTGTCTGGTGGGAGCAGCTGGGAAAGATTGCTGAGTAGTTTTGAAAAAACTGTCAATTGTGATGATACTCAAAAACAAAGTTTGTCATCAACATTTGAGATACCACTTGATATTATAATTGACAAGTGCTTACTGCAAGAAATCATGCTTCAGTATCCTTTTCTTTGTGTTTATTCTGCAAAATTAATTGATTAGTTTATGTATATTCTTCTATTTCTCTCAATGTACTTAGATTAAACTAGTACGAATTTATTATGAATACCCAGTTCACTGAAGTCTAATTCTGGTCATTCCAATCTCATCTTACTATTTGTCAGTAGTATCACTGTTTGTAATAATGGGTGAATGCAACCTCAACTGGGTTCTTTACTGATGCCGTAATACATGGAAAAACTGGAACACAATGGACTTATAAGGGACTTTTATTGTTTTGATGATGAGACCTGTTAGAATGGGTTTCAAAATTGTCTGATCAAGAAGCTAAAAACCATGAAAGATCTCTGTGTTAGTATTTTATTTTGATTGTTTTAAAATGTGAGAATGCTTGATTATGGCACTTCAATATTTCTTCAACCAAAACAAACAGACCTACATTGACCAAGTGATGGCATTTAAAATTTCTGCTCTATAGGAGTCAGTGTGTTTCAAGTATTATTGTCATAACAAGGTGCAATTTGTGCAACTAACTTGTTCAAAATATCACATCTTGAAGTGGATATTGCTAATTTCATGACCATGTGAATTTTTGTATGTGTAAAAATTGGCAAATGGAATAATTGCTAATTTGGTAGATTGTGAGTTCTTATAATTGCAGATGGTGATAGTATGTCGGGTAACATACATAATAAGTACATGACTAGTTTGAAAGTCTTTGATGATAGTTATGTTTTTAAGATGCAAGTTTGTTGAATAAGTTTAATCGACACATTTTATTAATAGGCAAATGCTAATCAGTGCATAAAGACATTGATTAAGGACTTAATTTTTTTTTGTTAAACAGTGTTATTAGTATACTCTCACCATGATTTCCGATGCACCTGTGTAATTGCCAATTAAAATTTTGTTTTTGTTCATTTGCAATCAATGCCAAGGTCATTGGTTAGCAAGATCTTTATTAAAATTTCTCAGATAATATCATTTTAGGATTCATCTTCTTTCATTTGTGGTCCCTATTCCACAATTGAAATGAGTTGAGATGCTCAGTATAATGCTTTTAGGGAAGCACTCTGTACTTGTGCTGCTTATCCTTAAAGATATCAGATACAATTATGTCAGCAAGCTTACCATCAGTGTCCTTGAGGAAGCATTTAAGTTACAAGATCATCTTTTGGCACTTCGGCGGTATCATTTTATGGAGTTAGCAGATTGGGCAGATTTGTTTATCTTGTCTCTTTGGCATCATGTATTCCTAAATTCTGATTCTGAATAACTTGTAAAATATTTCATAGATTCATATCTCGCAGCTGACTGTTGTCCTTAAATAATGTTATGTTTACTCATTCTTTGGTTTCCTTGAAATTACAGAAGTGGTCTGTTACTGAAGCAAACGAGAGACTTTCAGAAATTCAAGGTCTACTTGAGTTGTCAATTCAGAAGTCTTCTTGTGAACAAGATTCTCACAAGGATATGTTGTTTGTGTATATGAAAGGACATGGGAAATTGCCTCTTTCTGCATCTGCTATTGGTACATCCATGCTACTATAAAAAAGGGGATTCCCTTGTTGTAACCAATTTTTACTTTTCGTAGAGACCAAGTATACTATTTTCATCACAATTAAAAGAAAGGACAAAATTTTATTTCAAGTTAACTACAAATGCCAACTATATTTTTAATGATACTTTTCTATTACATATTCCTGATTTAGTCAAGTTTCATTTGATTTTTAAAATTTTAAAAAAATTTCCAGCCATGTTATATAATTAAATAAGATAGGATTTTCATTTTCCATATGAGTGCCTTTATAGGATATTACTGTACTCATTTCCTGTGTAAATAACAATCACCGCAAAAATAATATACTGAGAACAGCATTGATTACCTTTTGGCTTTTGAACGTTTATTGATAGCAGTTGTTAATGTTATTTCTATTTTTAGTTTCATTGCAAGTTTGATAAGCTCCCCCACCAATTATCCTCACTCTGGCTTCAAATAATGAATTTGTAAATATTGGCAGGGGTTCGTTCTTTTGATTTCTTGGGGCTGGGTTACCATGTGCACTGGCCACTCAGTATTGTTGTAACACCTGCTGCATTGAAAATATATGCTGATATATTCAGCTTTTTGATACAAGTGAAGCTTGCCATTTTTTCATTGACAGATGTGTGGTGCTCATTAAAGGTGTGATTTCTTGGAATTTTTCTTTTTTTTTTTCTTTTCCTTGTGTTCATTGTTACAAACATGCATGTGTTATCTTATATCTCCTAAATATATTTGTGATTTTCTGTCCATATAATGAATGGACCAACGCATGTCTAAGTTTCTACTATAGTACCTTCGATGAATTAATTAATAAAACGTGGTTGGATGATAGGAAAATACCCACTTGTCCAACTGCTAAGCCATATTTTGGTTGAATGTGTTCCACTGCTATCAATCTGTTTTCCCTTTCTAGTTTTGATACAAATTTTTTTACGTGTAAAAAATCTTTGGGGAATGGTCCCCACTTAAGCGAGTAAGAATCCAGCAATATTTTTCTTTCTGTATTGTATTGTATTGAATAAGAGATCCTTATCAGTCACAAGTTCTATGGGTAAGTTTGGTTTGAGAAAAAGCTTTTTGTTTACTTTTTGTATTATTGTTTGATGAAGTTTATATAAGAAACAGTGAAAATAACTGTTTATTATTTTCTGTTTCCACTTTTGCTGCATAAACTTCAGGAAACAAAGGTGAAAAACAAATATCTTCTTAACTATTAGGCCCCTAAGTTATTCCTCATATTCATAATTCAAACCCCATTATCTTCCTCCCTTCCCTCTCAATTCAATTTGGTTTCACTGCAATACCATCCTGCATGACTTGTGCAATCTTAATTTTGCAATATCGAACCAAGTTGTTTCCTTGTTCTTTTTTGTTCGGTTTGGTAATTCAATCTCTTTCCTCCTTAAAGGTGAGGTACTGAAAGTTGTTGGTTTTCTAAATGTATGGACACATTGTTAATATTTGATATCAGGGGTCTTTTTAAGATCCTGTTACTATTCTCATGTGTGTGGTGACTCTTCTATTACTGGTAATTGCTTACATTCAGGATTTTCAAAAGAATCCAAGAACTTTGTAAGGATAATGCAAAATACGGATGAGGTGGAGTCCGTTATTAGCAAGCCAGTTACAAACTTCTTATTGTGTAATGGTAATGGAATTTATTTTCTATCAATTTTGGTGAACAGGATTTGATGGATGCAACCAACAAAGGTCGGAATTCTGAACTACAACTTGAGGCAGGGCATCTTAATATATTGATGAAGATGAGGTACTGAAAGTTGTTTTCTAAATGTATGGAGGTTCAGATGGCATGGTCTGGGTAGGGTTCTGAAAGATACAACAGTTACCCATTTTTTTCGCACTGATTATAAAGGGATACTTAATGAGCACCGTTTAAATATTGAAGATGAACTTTTATATTGATATTTGTAATTCTAAGCATCCTTGTTGTACTTTCAATGACAGGCACCAGATAAACCATTTTGTATCTACTTTGCAGCAGTATGTTGAGTCACAATTATCTCATGTATCATGGTGCAGGTTTCTTCATTCCCTTGAACATAAGGTTTGAGACAAATGCTTTTAATATGTATGACTATTTTATTTTATTTAGTTATCATTCTCTGGACATCTATTGTTTCATTTAGAAGCACACTTTGTTTTGTAACTGCTTATGCATTGTGTTTTATAGAAGATTACTTCTTATGGGTACTGGTACAAATTGAGTACACTTGGACTTGGATACTTATCGAAGTTATTTAAAAAAAAAAAAAGCGTTTAGTATGATTGATACAACAAGGCACAACTTGAATTATGGTTAGGTATGCCCTATGTATTATTAGATAGGTCTTGTTTTTCAGGAAAATAGTCTTTTCAGGTAAATTTAGGGGTTTTTCCATCTTTTTCTCAAACTTCTGTTTTTTTTTTTTTTCTGTTTAATTTAATCCATTAATCCTTCTTTCTTTGTGAGATGAGAGTTTTTTTATATATTTTATTATAAAGACCATAAATCAAAATCAGACTATTTTTCATTATTTCTAAGTCCTTTGACATTTATGATGTGATTCTCTGTGTATCTTCCTGATATTAGATATATAATAATGACCAAAGGGTATAGAACTCATGCTTTGAGTTTGGTTACTTCATTTTTGTCTTTGCTGTATGCCTGGACCTCTGATTTCAAGAGGTTCTACTGATCAAGGATGTCATGCAGATGCAGCATAGGTTAACTGACTATAATGAGAGCTGAATAGGGGCTGCTGTTTGTTACTACATTAGTTAGAAGGGGTTGGTTCTAAGTAGGGGAAATCAGATTAGAGGGAGTCATTTTGTGGATATAATGGTTTGTGTGTGAAAGTAGAATTCTTTTTAAAGGGGGCACCTAGTAAGAGAGACTTGTCTCCTTTGTTGTGTAGATTCTTGTTCAACGAACAATATCCTTCATATCTTCTGTCATATTTTCTTTGGTTTCTGACAGTCTTAATGCTAATGCATAGCATAACATAAGAGGAACTTTGGAAATATTTTGTTCATGTGGGATGCTTTTACGATTCTCATATAGGAACTTCTAAACAAAATTTGAAGTCATCTTAGCTGCATCTCCACTATAGTTTTTGAATGTTATAGAAATACAAAAAAAGTGCACTACATTTTAAGGGTTATAGAAAGATTAACTGTATTGATTTTTATTTACCATACTTTCCATCTACCTCACTTAATTGTCAATTTCATAGCTTTGATGGTTAGATCTTGTCTATAAGACCTGGTAATTCAATTTCTTTATAACTTTTTTGATATTTGTGCCATTTATCAAACAGGTGAAAGATATGATGGATCTTGAATCAGTGCACATGGAATATCTTGCTGATTCATTATGCATGTAAGTTTACATTTATTTGTTAATTGCAATCTATAGGGACAGTTATTTCAAAAAAGAAAAAGTCAACTTAGGGGCATTTTTTTTCTGTAAATAGTGAATAAATAAGGTAAATTTTCAATTATTAATTCTGTTCTATTTCTACCAAGTTAATATTATAAGAGTCAGGGATACACATTTTGGTACCACATGCAATGTCTACTGGATTGTGGATCTTGATGTGTGGTCGAATGCTTGATCATTGTTAAGATAGTTGTTTATTATCTACACGGTAACTACTAGCATAACTGTTGGTGTTTAAGTTTCAAACTTCTATTAAATTGCTGATACTTACAGCCCTTAACTTTAGACAGTAAAACACATATGATTCTGACAGTTGGTGTTTTATTTTTTGTCTTTGTGTATATATATGTTGCAGATGTTTCCTCTCTGATGAAACAAAGGGAGTTGGCAGCATTATTGAGAGCATTCTGCAATGTGCATTGGATTTCCGGTCTTGTATTACCGTTGGTGCTTGGGATTCTCGAAGTGATCCAGAAGATTTGTCAGGCAAACTTTCCAAAATCAATATATCCCAGGTAAACCAGGCTACTTTCTACAATCTCTGCATCACTTATCTGGTACATTTATACTTTGGAAAACAAAATTGAACGAAAATACTGTGCGTAAGCTGTTTACTTTGTTAAAATAGTTTTTATTATTTGTTGTACAACTGTATCTAACTTGAGGGTTAAGGGTCATAGGTTGTAGCCTTTCCTTTGATTATATTTGTTCTCACCTTATACACACACATGCTCAACCAAACCCAATTTTCTATGGTGACAAGTGTTTCAACAAAATGTATTTCTCAAGCTGTGAAAGGTCATGTCATGGATACTTGACTCACGTGACTTTGATCACATATTTTATAAGAGTTTCTCATTCTCATTCGAAGTTGCATCTTCTTTTATCTCCTTCATTACTGAATTCTCTCAATGTAATTGAGTGTATTTATGAAAGATAGATTTGAACTTCTATTCTATTCATATGTATGTGTCTTTCTTTATTTGATTAAAAACTCATTTGGAAAGATAGTTCAAATCTTTAGAAGGGACAATGCTAAAGAATATGTCGCTGTTAAACTTCATTTTTATCTTAAACTTTACCAAAAGGTTTCTCAAAAAACATCCACAGTAGATAAGATGATCTTATTTGGGATATTTAGGTCTGTTCTCGAATAATTAGTCTTAAACCCCGTAGTAAAAATATGTTGAGCAGTAGTTTGAATTTATTTGCAGGTGCTTTCTATAAAGCAAAAGTTTGATAGAAGTCTAAAAGAACTGCACATACGCTATATCAAGGGACCTAAACATGGGAATTTTGGTCTTTCTCGTTTCTGGGATTATCTCAACTATAATGAATATTATTCAAATGTTAGCAATGAAATGGGGTGCTATGCTGTTTGAAATATACCAGTTTTGACGTTGAATTTAATACCTTGAGGTTCAGGTTTGAAAGGTCAAAATTCCTCTGACTGGGCATTCTTTGATTGGATCATAGTAGTTTAGAATGACAACAGGATATGTGGTAGAACTGTCTGGGTTTTGCCTATTCATGGCTGTAAGAATCTCATAATCGATTGTATCTTTCGTGAGGAGAAAAGAGGGAAAAGTAGTTGTATATGTTTCTTTCCCAGGGCACAGCATTACGATTTACTTTATAAAAAGAAGAGAAACTTTTGAGTGCAAGTTTCTCTCCACTGCATATCTATTATAGTTGAGTTATCAATATTAAAAATATGTTTATATAACCACGAACCAGTGATTTTAATCGTGGATATATAATTTACATAACTAACATTTATTAAAAGTGTTATCACTATATATCTCTTCTATATAATGATTACAGTCAAAATGTATAATGAATTTTAAATTTAAATATTGATTTAATTACCTTTTTTTTCTTGTTTTTGAAAATAACAGATCTAAGATTTTTTTTTATCAAGATTGAAATTATTAATAAAAATGATTTGTTTTATTAATATAATTATGATATCATTTTTTATAAAAAAAAATCACTGATTTGTCTAAGAAATTTAAAAATAAAATCAAATTGTATTGATTTTTTAAAAATTAGAATCAAATTAAAATTTAAAAGTCAAGAAATAATTAAACCTTAAATATTTTAGGAAGGCAGCTTTGCGACACAGATACTATGTCCCTTCATTCAAGTTCCAGTGAAAGAAAACCATCCCATTAAAGAAACGATCCTTCTCCACGTCATGGACGATGCGAAACAGCAAAAAAAAAAAAAGTTAAACCTTGGAAAATGGGTAGTGCAAAAGGTTCAAGCTTTCCCCTCTGAGAAGTCTGAGTGTATACTTATGGGATCTACACGGGGCGTGAACCTGGCGGCACTTGCCGTTGTCAGTTACGACGGTTGTCAGTTACGACGGTCATCAGAAAACGGGCATGTCCGGTGGAGGTGGGGAGAATTGGGAATTGGGCTATAGCTAACATCCGGAGACCAATCCTGAAGGTGTTCAGGTAGAGTTGAAGAGGGGTAACATGACTTAATTAAATAATTCAAAAGTTATTTCAGATCAATTACTACTTTCAAAATATTACTCATTTTAAAATTCAAAACTTCGTCACAATTGTATTCTTAAAAGTGTATCAGATATTGTGGGAAGAAAATCCACTTTTTTATTCTCTCAATTGGAGGTTATGAGAACAATGGTTCAATTTTGAAACCCCATACAACACAAATGTTCCTTCCTGCCTTAAAAAACAAGAAGAAAATGTAGATTGTCTTTATTTATGACTTTTATAAACCGTATGATATTTATTATTAAATGTAATGAAAGAAAGATAAAAGAATTTATGATAAGTTAGATACTTTACTAAGTCAATTGAACTAGACTTCTTAATGTATTTTTAGGATAGTATTAGTAAGACACCATTTTATTCCTTGGTATTAGGTAATGTCTGTACATCATAAGCAATATAAATGGTTATTAATTAATTAATTTAGAGAAGACATTTACTTTTCTCATTGAAATCTTTATAGAGAAGAAGGACCAAATTTAGATGTTTTGCGCTCTTTGGTATCAATTAATTAAAAAAATAATCGGATTGACGCTCTTAGACTCCACCCACTTCTTGGGAAACCTGACGAGGAATTCAAGTTTCGTCGAGACATAGACGTAGCACGGAATAAAACTGGAAAAAATTGTTCACTAAAACATCCAACTGCATCTGAATGTGCATAAACACGCTAGACAGACAAAATTCAAAACACAAGAGTTACAGACTCTTTGAACAAGCATAGGAAAGAACTTCGACCTTCCCTTTTCGAAGTACATTGAACAGTGATAAGCAGTAAAGTAAATCAAAAAACAAAAGAGGCTGCTAAGTGTCCAGTTGTATCAAAGTTTCGTTCCCCAAAACCATCTATCATAGCCCTGCATACTTTTTGGCATGATCCCTTTTACCGGTAGCAATTGAAGAGAAACTTATATGCAACAGCGTTGGATATGGAGCATCACAATTGACAAACCTTGGCTAGAGTTTTATATATAATAAACCCGACTAAATAAATGTGTCGAATAAAAACTACTTAAAGGAAAAATATAAGAAACGAAACAAAACAAAAACAGGGTTTCTGATAACAAATAAAGCTGGGATAGGGTTATAAAGTGATGTACAAGCCACGTTATGTCGCTTCCTTGGTTGCGAATGTAGAAGATCCTCGTCAGTATGGCGGTGGAGGGTATATCCCTGAATAAAGATCCAGTTTGTAGTTATGAGGGAGAAAAACAAGAAAGAGCAGAGCAGAGTAAAGGTGGTGACTAAGCAGTGAAGATGAATTAGGAGAAGAAAAATAGTTACCAGGAGTATAACCTGCTGGCGGTGGATACGAAGATGGTGGATAAGCTGAAACAGGCGGATAGGATTGTGGAGGGGGATAGGAGGAGGGTGGATAGGGAGCTGATGCAGAGTAGGAGTGCTGTGGATAGGGAGATGAATGTGAGGGATGGGGTGGGTAAGCTGTGGGAGGAGGTGGGTATGAGGGTGTAGATGCCACTTGTGGGTATGATCCAGTTGTATGGTAAGCAGTAGCAGAAGGATGTGGTGGATAGGAGGAAGTAGAATGAGGAGGTGGTGGGTAGGAGGATGCAGGATAAGGATTAGAATGTGAAGGGAATGGAGGAGTTGGTGTTGGCACATAGGGAGGTGCAGATGTAGCATGGCCTGACCCTGATTTCTGCTGCAATAATTACCCCAAATAAACACTACAGTCCACACACACTAATTACCTAATTCTAAAAAAGTAATGAAAAGGAAGTGAAAACAAATACCCTTTGATTTGCAATTGCATAGTGCAGTATGACTTTGACTTCACCAGAATGTCTGCGAAAGGAAATGTCAGAGTTGCGAAAAGAGAAGACGCGTGGAATGAGGTGTGCGAGTTGTTACCTGCCAGATTTGGTCTGAAGTGGCCAAGCGGAGTCGTCGAAGCCTTGAGAGAGAACCTTGTGCAGCTGAATCCTGAAGAAGGAAGAAAGAAGGATGAGATGAGAGAGATGAGACGAGATGAGAGCGGAGGAGAGAGAAGAAGAAGACGAACTTTCCGCTTCCGATGAAATCGTCGAAGGTGAGAGTGTTGCTGTTCCAAACAAGGACGTTGATCTCCCGAAGGCCTTCGATGAGGGGAAAGACGAACTTCTCCTGAAAGACGGGGTTCTTACCGCCGTCTGCAACGGAGGACGAGGATAGGAAGAGTTGAAGTGAGAGAAAGAAGGAAATAGAAGGAAAAACGGAAATGAAAAGGCGACGAAGAGTGACCGGTGCAGGTTCTGGTGCGGAACTTGGTGCTGCCATACTCAATGCAAACGTAGGGATCTTGCCGTGAAATCCATTCTGTGTCCTTCAGCTTGGAGCAGGACACCACTGCCATTCTTAATTCTCAATAACTTTCTATTAATTCAACTGAATCGAATTGATGGAAGGGATGTGCTTACCCGTAACCTCAAGAGGCTGCCCCTGGATGCCCGAAATCGACATGAGGAAGATGCAGTTCCAATTGCAAAATCAAACACAAACTGCTCAATTCAACGCCTTCAGCAAACCCTTTTCTTTCCACCCTCAAATTTTATATTTATATATCTAATATTATTCTACATCATTAATATATATGGTTTGCGTGGAACACTCTCCCATTAATAACCGAAAAGTATTTTTTCCTTAATAAAATAACAAAATTGTTTAAAACATTAATGCAAGGTTGTTAGTGTATTTAATTAATTATATACAGTTAACCGTTGTTGCCCGTAATTTGAAAATAAAATTAATTACAATATCTACTATTAGATTCAAACAAATATCTTTCACGTCTCTTAATCTAAAAATGGAAATGCGGGTAACATTTTACTATTCCATATTTATTTCCGGCAATCAAATTGATTTTGTGTGGGTAGAATACTCTCCCCTTAATAATTGAAAAATATTTTGTTTGTAATTAAATAAAAAAATTGTTTAAAACATTAAGGCAAGATTGTTAATATATTTGATTTAATTTAATTATATTTTAGTTATAGTTAACAGTTGTTGTTTTAGAGTGGGTTCTGTTAAGTAGGGTAGGAAAGGGGGTTGGGAGGAAAAGTTACATTGAATTCAACGAATGCCATCGCTCTCTGTCTCCACTCTGGATTTCGATGTTTCTTTCCTTTATTTGCTGATTGTTACTATTTATATTACTGATAATTAAAGGACAAAAGGAGAAAGAGAGAGAGGGGGAGGCAGAGTGGAAGCGAGGGATTCTTTGCTTCTTGGCGGTGTAAACGACGGCGGCGATGGCGGAGGGGGAAGAGCTTCGGCCTGACTTGCTGAAAAACACGCCTTCTAACATTGCGAGATTGGAGGATGTGATCGAACACTCTAAAGCAAGGCACAAGTATCTGGCGCAGACGTGTAGCCCCTCTGATGGCGGTGATGTTAGGTGGTACTTTTGTAAGATCCCTCTCGCTCCCAACGGTATCTGTCTAATTCCATCGCTAGGGTTTTAGGATTTCAATTCAGTACTCACATTATATTTATAGTCATAGTAACTATCTCTCTATCCATCAAGATTCTGGAGGGAGACACACATTCTTGATTGTTATTATTCATTGCCCGCTTCGCTTAAACAATTTTTTTTTTTTTCTAACAGAGTTGGCAGCGTCAGTCCCACGAACAGAGATGGTAGGCAAGAGTGACTATTTTCGTTTTGGCATGAGAGATTCTCTAGCCATTGAAGCATCTTTCTTGCAGGTCATTTTATGAAATGTATACTTTAATATTTCGTTGTGTTTCTTCTTTTATTTCAATCATAAACCTTGTGACCTTTAGATAGTGAGAATCTTTCTTGTTTATGGATTGGTAGAGAGAGGAAGAACTGCTTTCTAGTTGGTGGAGGTAGTATGCGGAATGCAGTGAAGGCCCAAGAACTGCTGGATCTTTTTTGGGACGTATTGAACCGTCTCAACTCTATGAAATAGAAGAAGAGAGGGTTGGTGTCCCTGTAAAGGGAGGACTGTACGAGGTAGACTTGTTTTCCCTGTTTATTGGAACGGAGAAAACAGACGTGTCGGCCATTGGTTTGCACGTAAAGGGGGCCTGGATTGGCTACCACTTCGCGAAGATGTTGCTGAACAACTAGAGATTGCTTACCGTAGTCAGGGCTGTATGATTATTCAAATTATTCATTTCATCGTGTGATCACCTTTTACAAATTTCGAAAATGCTGTTCTGGCACACGATTACGAAAATGTGTTCAGCACAACTATTGCACTTCAATTACTAGGTAAACTAGGTAAATGCCAGGGTTTTTCTAACAATCTATTTCTTTGTTTCTTAATTGTTATTTATTTATATTTACATTATATTTTATTGGATGAAAATTTATGACATCAGAATCAGAAGGTATGTTGTAAGCCTAAAAGAGGTGAAAGCAGAAAAGGAAAAACAAGAAAGGACAGGCAAATAAAACATTTGAAATACTTTTTTTTTGCTGGGTTTCAATTAGAATAGGCAAATTTCAGTTTGTTTTCTTTGCTTCAGAAAGTGAAAGATTTATTTCTTATTGATTTCTATTGGTTAGATACTGCTTTCTTTTTGTAAATTTCAGGCCTTCTCATTAAAGCAACCTGAGTAGTAGCTTTCAATATATTGCCTTGATGTTTCTCATCTTTTGATCTACTTGACTCAGTTACAGATATTTCAGCACTAGATTCTTGTGTAGTACCAACACTGCAACCTTCCATAGCATGGCCTTAAATTTTTTACTGAATAGGCTTTTTGAAGTATTAATCGCGTTGGCCTTATGCGATTACTAGAATTATCTTTGCGTTTCTCAATCTAATTAGTTGTCTACCATGGTCGAGGCAGCACACCGTGTTGAACTTCATCAACAAATATTGATTTTCTATCTGTAAATTTCAAAGAAAAATGAAATTAGAAATAAGATATCACAAAACCTAGATTTGAAAGAGCAGCAAATTAACCTTTCACCCCATCAAAAAGAAAGAAAATACAATAAATAGGGTTCGGAACCCAAAGATCCGCACGGACCCGACCCCCAGGCGTAGCCAGATACCGCCAGATACCTGATACGCCCCCTCGGTCACCTCGGATGGACCAGATGTTGGTCCCCCAACCTAGGGTCCCCCGTCGAGTCTCCGCTGAGTCTCCCACGGAAGGACCCGCCCCCGGACGGACCAAGGACCCGCCCCCGGACGGACCAAGGACCTGCCCTCGAACGGATCAAGGACCCCAGCAGACGCGGCCTGGACACGCACGGACCCGAATCCCCGAACCCCAAACGCAGGCCAAGAGATCCAAGACCAAACTTGGGACTTAGGGACCCCGGACCTACGAAACCCAAATCTTGGACGAGACACAGTCCCATGAGACCTCGGGACACCGACCGAGACCTCGGGACCCCCAAGCCACCCACGGACCTCCGAACCCGAGGACCCACCAGGACCCAAGACATGACTTCGGACCCCCAGTCGGACAACCGAACCTGGAACCCCGAGACCCGCATCGCATGGACCCCCCTGATGCGGCCAGGGAACGGATTTGGCCCCCAAGGTCGGGGACCCTGGGACCCCCCAACTAGGACCTCGAGTCCCCTCGGAACCTAGGACCCCAGCGGGACTCGACCAGGCGAGGAACCCAGACACGACCCGAGGATCCACACGAATCCGGGGACCTCGGACGACCCACCTGAAGAACCCGACCCAGACTTGACACGAGACCCCGAACAAACTTGTGACATGGGAACCAGCCGGATTCGGCCAGGCACCCCTAGTCCTACCTCCTAGACCCAACCCGAGTCCTAGACCCGCTAGTCATAAAACCCTAATCCTAGACTCTACTAGTACTCCTAAACTCTAGTCCTAGACACCTCTAATCCTAGACCTCCTAGTCCTAGATTTGTCCCAGGGACGCACCTAGACCTAGACTCTAATCTCTAGTCCTAGACCCTTGACCCTAAACGACACCTCTAATCCTAGACCCCCTAGTTCTAGAGACTCTATAATCCTAGGATTAGACCCTAATCTCCTAGACATCCTAAACCCCCTAATCCTAGTCCTATACTATTAGACCCCCTAGTCTTAGACTGTCCTATACCTTCCTAGACCCTAATCACCAGAGTCCTAGGCCCTAGTCCTATAGTCTTAACCTAGACCCTAATCCTATGTCCAAGACCCCTAGTCCTAGAGACCCCGTCCTAGACCCTAATCTTAGAACCTAGTCATAGACCCCTTAATTCTACTCTTCTCCTATACCCCATAGTCCTAGACCTCTATCCTAGACACTAGACCTAGACCCTAATCCTAGACTCTCTAGTCCTAGACCCCTAGTCCTACAAACATAACAACACAACACACAAAAACACAAAACAAGAACAAAGGCATACAAAAACACAACACAAAAACAAAGACACACAAAAACACAACACACAACACAAAGGTTTAAAACTAATTAATAACTCTACAACTTTAGAACAACAAAATAAAACTGAAATAAAACAGTAAAAGAAACTAGCTGCACAAGTTTAAAACTAAAAACTATAAAAACAGCAAATAAATTTAAAAATGCATATGAAAATACTGTAATAAAATTAAGGAACAGGAAAATAGTTTAACTGTTGAAAGAAAACTAAATCAGCAATTTAACAAAGTAAAGTACCTCTAATATTATGTAGTAAGTACCACCTGCAAAAAAGAAAAAAACCAAGGTTAGAAAACTAAACCAAAATCAAAAACTAGTTAGGCGTAAGTTAGTAAAAGAAATTGATGAAAGAACTTATTAGTAAAAATCAGTAAATCAAAACTAAAACTGGAATGACACTAGCACTAGAATCAGTAATTCAAAAATACAACTACAAATCTCAAATATATTCTGGAATACTACTAGCCGTAAGTGCAACATCAATTCACTGCACCATCTATTCCAAAGCACTTCAAAAAGACTATTTCATTTATCATAGATTTCTTGAAATTCACAGAAAATAATTAAGTGCAAAAATAAAGAAGAAAAACCTGTAAGATCAGGTGAAATAAATTTGAAAAATACCATTGCAACATCAATTTGATGTCTCATTAGTGCATAAAGTCCATATGTGAAAAGAGAGTGTTGGTGTTGCAGCCCAAAAGAAAACACACCACGCATCCAAGTAGTTTCGAGTCTATAAAAGTGAAAGAAACACAATGATAAACATTAGATAAGAAAGAAACCAAAAACAATTTTCTTTTGCCATTCTTGAATACCACCTCAGTGGATTTCAGGAAAAAATTTACAATTTTATTCGTAAATAAATAAATAAAATCAGAACATAAATTCTTACATCGAAGTGTTTGAATTCCAAAGATCTTGTATTCATCAACCAACTACAAGTGTGCTGCAAATGATTACATTACATGTCCGTGAGAGACTCGTCACACCTCACCCTCAAGCCTCTGCGTCGATACGGAGAAGGTGCATTGTCTAACACTTGAACCTGACGACGAAGGGTAGTAGAGGTTGTGCTAGGCCATTTGAACGATTGTGTTGCCTTCGCGAATCCTGGTCTTGAATAGACGTGGAGAGAGTAGGAGGCATGGGTGGGTCAGGGTTTTGACTCGGTGGAAAAGTAAAGGTATATATTGATGCTAAAAATGACTGTTATAAAAAATTAATAGAAAGAAAATATTAATTTCTATAATTAACAATCTACCCTATTTGACCGTTGATTGAAAAAAATTTTGACCGTTATATAAAATTAATAGAAAGAAAAAATTTCCAACTGTTTATTTAACCATAAAAAAAATAATGGCAAGTAAAAATTAATTATTTTGACTGTTATATAAAATTAATAGAAAAAGAAATTAACTGTTTATTTGACCATCAAAAATAATGGCCAGTAAAAATTGATTATTTTGTAGTGAGATACCTTAAAGAAAAGCATCTATTTCAAAATTATAGGTGTCAATCAATATGGCTCTTAGTGAAAAGAACAATATTTACTCTAAAAAAATGATGAAATCATTACATACTCCAATTTTCAGTGTCTTAAAAAAATTATTAAATTATCAAAATATGTCAAACACACAAAATGTCCTTGGTGATTATAGTTCAGATTAAAGAAGAGTTGGATGCTCAGAGGTACCCACGGCTGAAACCCCGTTCATAAATTAGTTGCATGATGCATTTATTTGTCTGAGATTAGTTTTATCATCCACAATTTTTTTAACGCTAGATGTATGTACGTCTTTTGCGATTGAATAGTAGAGATGGCAAATAAACCCGTGCCCGTGGGTATTACCCCAACCCGTCCCCGTTTTAACGGGGAATCCCCGTTTTGACTGGGTATGGGTATGGGTAATACCCGAAATTTTCAACTGGGGATGGGGATGGGGATATATATATACCCGCCCAAATACCCGTCCCCGCTTAAATTACTAAACTATTTATAATTTATTAAATAATCTAA